>Ga0210409_10000492_pt1 | contig 63712 bp, 55 predicted proteins | sample IncBWH17MmetaG_FD_161649 | JGI IMG/M metagenome (GOLD analysis project Ga0210409, IMG submission 161649) | Forest soil microbial communities from Barre Woods Harvard Forest LTER site, Petersham, Massachusetts, United States - Inc-BW-H-17-M | ecosystem: Environmental > Terrestrial > Soil >... | reverse complement strand
GGGGAAGTGCAAGACCGTACACGCGTGCAGGAACGCATGCAGAAAATGACCGAATATCAGCAGAAATTCGGGAAGAACTTTGGCCGCATCATCGAGGTGTCTGAGTGACAGATCAAGTGAGCAGCAAACTGGGTAGCTGGAGCGGCCGTATCGTGTTTGCTGCGACGGCCTTGTCATTGATGGCCGGCCTGAGCGGCTGCGCCAATCCACCCGTGAGCAGCGACCAGCAGAGCGGATCTACCCGCGAGCTGGCGACTGCATCCGACCAGACCGAGGCGCAGCGCCGTGCCGGCATCCGTTTGCAGCTGGCGGTCGGCTATTACGAGCAGCGTCAGCTGGAAGTGGCGCTGGACGAGATCAAGCAGGCGCTGGTGGCCGACCCTGAAATGGCTGATGCCTACAGCGTGCGCGGCCTGATCTATATGGATATGGGCGAGAACCGGCTGGCTGACGAAAATTTCCAGCGCGCCCTGCGGCTCGATCCGAACAATCCGGATTTTGCCAACAATTATGGCTGGTTTCTGTGTCAGAACGGCCGCGTCAAGGAATCGATAGCGCATTTCCAGGCGGCCTTGAAGAGCCGCACATACCAGTCGCCGGCGAAGGCGCTGACCAATGCCGGCGTCTGCAGTCTCAAATTGAACGATACGGCGTCGGCGGAGCGTTATCTGCTGCAAGCCTTTCAGTTTGACGCCAGCAACCCGCTGACCAACGCCAAGCTGGCGCAGCTGGAATATGACCGCAATGACTATGAGCGGGCCCGGTTTTATATCGGACTCGTATTGAAAACAGATGTGCAAAATGCGGAAGCATTATGGACAGCAATCAAAGTGGAGCGCAAGTTGGGTGACACAGCTGCAGAAGCAAGTTTGGTGACGCAATTACGCCGTCGTTTTGCCGGCTCCCCGGAATTCGCAGCCTATCAGCGCGGAGCGTTCAATGAGTGAGCCGGAACAGTTGAAGCCGACTGCTGTCGATGACGCGCCTGATTTCGACCATGTGGCTGGGCATGCGCCGGGCAGCGCCGGTCCGACCACGCTCGGCAGCCAGCTGGCCGCCAAGCGCGAACAGCTCGGCTGGGCGGTGGCGGAAGTCGCCAGCCACCTGAAGCTGGCGCCGCGCCAGATCGAAGCAATGGAAGCGGATAACTATGCTGCCTTGCCGACCATGGTGATGACGCGCGGCTTTATCCGTTCCTATGCCAAGTTGCTGGACCTGGATGTGAGCGATGCATTGGCCGCCATTTCACCGGCAGCAGCGGCGCAGCCGGTGCGCGCAAGCGCGCACGGCCAGCTGTCTACGCCTTTTTCCGAATCTCGCTTCAGCTTGATGGGGCGCAGTAAATTTGCCTATAAATGGCTGGTCGTGCTGGCGGTGCTGCTGTTGCTGCTGGCCGTGGCGATACGGCTCGATGTGCTGCCGATAGTACAAAATACCTTGCAGTCGCTGACCGAAAAATCTGCCGCATCAGCTCCTGCCGCCGCCAGCGAAGAAGCTGCCGCGTCGTCCGCAGGCGCGGATACCCAGGCCGCCGACAAGGAAGCGAATGCTGCCTTGACGGCAGCGCCGGCTGCTGCTGCAGCGGATGGCGCAGCAGTGACAGGCGCCGGCGTCAATGCGGCGGTAACCGCTCCCGTTGCGGCCAATGCAGCTGCAGTTGCCGCAACCGGAGCGGCTGGCGGCGGTGAATTGAGCCTGAACTTCCGCCAGGATTCGTGGGTCGATGTCAAGCGCGCCGACAACACCGTGCTGATTTCGCGCCTGGTGAAAGCCGGCAGCACGGAAACGGTCGACATGTCGCAGCCGGTCAGCATCATCATCGGCAATATCGCCGGAGTTGACGCCACCTTGCGCGGCGCGCCGCTGGACCTGAAAGCCGGGTCCAAGACCAATGTAGCCCGACTGAACTTGAAATAAGCTTGAAAGAGAGACGTTCATGAATCTTCCGATCGGCTCAGGCCCTAGCGTACGACGTCTCAGCCGCGGCGCGGTGATCAGCTACGGCGAGCGCAAGATCATGGTCGGCGGCGGCGCGCCGGTGGTGGTGCAGTCGATGACCAATACCGATACCGCCGACGCCATCGGCACCGCGATCCAGGTCAAGGACCTGGCGCGCGCCGGTTCCGAACTGGTGCGGATTACCGTGAATAATCCGGAAGCGGCGGCGGCAGTGCCGGCGATTCGCGAGCAGCTGGACAAGATGGGCATCGATGTGCCGCTGGTGGGCGACTTCCATTACAACGGCCATACCTTGCTGAACGACTATCCTGAGTGCGCCCAGGCTTTGTCGAAATACCGCATCAACCCGGGCAACGTGGGCAAGGGCGCCAAGCGCGATACCCAGTATGCGCAGATGATTGAAGCCGCTTGCAAGTACGACAAGCCGGTGCGCATCGGCGTCAACTGGGGCAGTCTTGACCAGGCGCTGCTGGCGCGCATCATGGACGAGAACGCGGCGCGCAGCCAGCCATGGCCGGCGCAGGCAGTGATGTACGAAGCGCTGGTGACTTCGGCCATCGAAAACGCGCAAAGAGCGGAAGAGCTTGGCCTGGCCGCCGACCGCATCATCCTGTCGTGCAAGGTGTCCGGCGTGCAGGACTTGATTGCGGTGTACCGGGAGCTGGCGCGCCGCTGCGACTATCCGCTGCATCTGGGATTGACCGAAGCCGGCATGGGCAGCAAAGGCATCGTTGCCTCGACCGCCGCCTTGTCGGTGCTGCTGCAGGAAGGCATAGGCGACACCATCCGGATTTCGCTGACGCCGGAACCGGGCGGCGACCGCACCCGCGAAGTGATCGTCGGCCAGGAAATCCTGCAGACCATGGGCTTGCGCAAGTTTGCGCCGATGGTGATTGCCTGTCCTGGCTGCGGCCGCACTACGTCGACCGTGTTCCAGGACCTGGCCGACAAGATCCAGACCTATCTGCGCGATCAGATGCCGGTCTGGAAAAAAGCCTATCCGGGCGTGGAGGGCATGAACGTGGCGGTCATGGGTTGCATCGTGAATGGCCCTGGCGAATCCAAGCATGCGAATATCGGCATCAGTTTGCCAGGCACCGGCGAATCGCCGGCGGCGCCGGTATTCATCGACGGCGAGAAGAAACTGACGCTGCGCGGCGAGCGGATTGCCGAAGAATTCCAGGCCGTGGTGCTGGATTATGTGAAGAGCCATTATGGCCAGCCGGCAGCCTGATCCGAATCAAGCAGAGTTACGAAAAATTGATCAAGACCATTGATTACTACGGGTGAATTGAAAAAGAATGTCAGAAAATAAGAAAGCCGAAAAAATCGTCGGCGTCAAAGGAATGAACGATATCCTGCCGGCCGATGCGGCCCTGTGGGAACTGTTTGAAAACACGGTGGAGTCGGTGCTGAAGAGCTACGGCTTCCAGAAGATCCGCACGCCTATCGTCGAGCCGACTGCCTTGTTCGCGCGCGGCCTCGGCGCCGTCACCGATATCGTCGAAAAGGAAATGTATTCCTTCACCGATTCAATGAACGGCGACAACCTGACCCTGCGTCCGGAAAGCACGGCCGGCGTGGTGCGCGCGGCGATCGAACATAACCTGACCTACGACGGTCCCAAGCGGCTCTGGTACAACGGCCCGATGTTCCGCCACGAGCGGCCGCAGCGCGGACGCTATCGCCAGTTCCATCAGGTCGGCGCCGAAGCCCTCGGTTTTACCGGCCCGGATATCGATGCGGAACTGATCATGATGTGCCAGCGGCTGTGGGACGACCTCGGCCTGCAGGATGTCAAGCTGCAGCTGAATTCGATCGGCGATGCGGAAGAGCGCAATCGCCACCGCACCGACCTGATCGCTTATTTTGAGCAGCATCAGGAACTGCTGGACGCCGACGCCCAGCGCCGCTTGCACACCAATCCGCTGCGCATCCTGGACACCAAGAATCCGGCGATGCAGGAGATGGTTAACGCTGCGCCGCAGCTGTTGTCCTACCTGGGCGCGGAATCGCTTGCGCACTTCGAGGGCGTGCAAAAGATCCTGAACCACAACAATATTCCGTTCACCATCAATCCGCGCCTGGTGCGCGGCATGGACTACTACAACCGCACCGTGTTCGAGTGGGTCACCGACCAGCTCGGTTCGCAAGGCACGGTCTGTGGCGGCGGCCGCTACGATCCGCTGGTGGAAATGTTCGGCGGCAAGCCGACCCCGGCCTGCGGCTTCGCCATGGGCGTGGAGCGCTTGCTGGAACTGATGCGCGCCAACGGCGAACAGGCTCAACGCAATGAATGCGACGTCTATCTGGTGCACCAGGGCGAGGCGGCGCAGCTGCAATCGTTCGTGCTGGCAGAACGTTTGCGCAATGCCGGGCTGGATGTTGTGCTACATTGCGCTTCGTCCAATGCCGGCGGCAGTTTCAAGTCGCAGATGAAGCGGGCCGACGCCAGCGGTGCGGCATACGCCATCATCATCGGCGACGATGAGGTCGCCAATCACACCGCGACCGTCAAGACCTTGCGTGCCGACAGCCACGCCGGGCACGAGCACGCGGCCGATGGCGAAAAAGCGAGCGGCGGCAACCAAAGTGTCGTACCTTTCGATGCGGTAAGCGATTATCTGGTTGATCAGATCGTCGGAGCAGGTGACGACCATGGGCACGACCATGGCGATCACGTTCATTATCATCACTAAAATCAACAACTAAAAATCATATGGCATTCGATCTCGACGAACAGGAACAACTGGCAACGCTCAAGAATTGGTGGGATAAGTACGGCAATCTGACCACCTGGGTGCTGATTATCGCGCTGGCGGCGTATGCCGGCTGGTCCGGCTGGAATTACTATCAGCGCAGCCAGGCCTTGCAGGCCTCGCAGCTCTACGACGAGCAGCAAAAGGCCGTGCTGGCGAAAGACAACGCCAAGGTGCAGCGCGCCGCAGCCGATATCCAGCAGAAATTCGGCAGCACCGCCTATGCCGGCATGGCAGCCATGGCGGCCGCCAAGACGGCGTTCGACGCCAATGACCTGAACGCCGCCAAGGATCAGTTGCAGTGGGTGGTCGACCACGGCCACGATGCCGATTACAAAGCCCTGGCTCGCATCCGCCTGGCCGGCATCCTGCTGGACCAGAAGGCTTATGACGACGGCTTGAAAGTGCTGGCCGCCGATTTGCCTGCGCCTTTCGCCAGCGCCGCCGCTGACCGCAAGGGCGACATCCTGGTCGCGCAGAACAAGCTGGACGAAGCGCGCGCCGCTTACCAGCTGGCCCTGGACAAGATGGATAGCAAGAATCCCGGCAAACAATTGATTCAATTGAAACTGGATGCGATTGGCGGAGCTCCAGCCAAAGCGGCAGCCTGATAATTCGAAAAAGGAAGAATATGCGTGTTATGACTATGCGAGCAGTGAAAATTGCCTGTGCCGGCGCTCTGCTGATATTGGGCGGCTGTTCCTTGTTCAGCGGCAAGGCGCCGAGTAATCCACCGGCACCTCTGGTCGAGTTTACGCAAAGCTTGAAAGTGCATCCGGCCTGGACGCAATCGATAGGCGGCGCTTCCATCTTTACCTTCTCGCCTGCGGTTGGCGGCGACAGCGTGTACGCAGCGGCGAATGACGGCACCATCGCCCGCATCGACGCCACAACCGGCGCGCTGGCCTGGAAGATCAATGCCGGCAGCAAGCTGACCGGCGGCGTCGGCACCGACGGCACGACTGTCGCCGTGGCCGGCGACAAGGGCATGCTGCTGGCGTTCGATGCAGCAGGCAAGAAACGCTGGCAGGCACAGGCAAGCAGCGAGATCCTGTCGGCGCCGGCGGTAGGCCAGGGACTGGTGATCGTCCGCAGCCAGGATAACCGCATCGCCGCATACGATGCCGAAACCGGTGAACGCCGCTGGGTCGTGCTGCGCACCTTGCCGCCGCTGACCTTGCGTTCGGCGCCTGGCATCCTGGTTGTTCCACAGGCAACATTCCTGTCCTTGCCAGGCGGCCGTCTGGCAGCCCTGAACCTGACCAACGGCGGTCCGTGGTGGGAAATGGCGATCGGCGATCCGCGCGGCACTACCGAGCTGGAGCGGGTAGCAGACGCTGCCGGCATGCCGGTGATCGTCGGCCGTGAAGTCTGCGCCGTCGCCTATCAGGGCCGGGTTGGCTGTTTTGATGCCGGCAGCGGCACCGCGCACTGGGTCAAGCCGTTTTCCAGCGATGTCGGCGTCGGCAGCGATGGCCACAACATCTATGCCGCTGACGAGCGCGGCGCAATCTCGGCCTTCACATTGGACAGCGGTACGGTAGTATGGCAAAACAAGCAGTTGGCCAATCGTGTCCTGACTACTCCGGTAGTATTGGGCAATACAGTGGTTGTCGGCGATTTTGAAGGGTATATTCACTTCTTGTCGCGTGAAGACGGCGCACTGAAAGCACGGATCCGTGCAGATAGCAGCGCAGTACTGCCGAACCCGGTGGTAGCTGGCTCTAATGTGATTTTTCAAACCAAAGCAGGAACATTGATCGCTATTGCGACAGAGTAAGATTTTAATGAAGCCAGTAATAGCACTTGTAGGACGTCCCAATGTCGGCAAATCGACGTTATTTAATCGCCTGACGCGTTCCCGTGACGCGTTGGTCGCCGATTTGCCCGGCCTGACTCGCGATCGCCATTACGGCGAAGGGCGGGTCGGCGAGCGGCCATTCCTGGTGATTGATACTGGCGGTTTCGAGCCGGTGGCCAAAGAAGGCATCATGCATGAAATGGCCAAGCAGACCAAGCAGGCCGTGGCAGAAGCCGACGTCGTGATCTTTATCGTCGACGGCCGCCAGGGCCTGACGCCGCACGACAAGACCATCACCGACTTCCTGCGCAAATCAGGCCGCTCGGTGATGCTGGTGGTGAACAAGTCCGAAGGGATGAAGTACACCTCGGTCACCGCCGAATTCTATGAGCTTGGCATGGGCGATCCTTACGTGATCTCGGCCGCGCACGGCGACGGCGTCACCGACCTGGTGGAAGAGTCGCTGGACCTGGCGTTCGCACAGCGTCCGCCGGAAGTGGAAGAGCCGGATGGCAAGGAAGACCGCGGCATCAAGATCGCCATCGTCGGCCGGCCGAACGTCGGCAAGTCGACCCTGGTCAATACCTTGCTGGGCGAAGAGCGCGTGATTGCATTCGACATGCCTGGCACGACCCGCGATTCGATCGAGATCCCGTTCGAGCGCGACGGCAAGAAATACACCTTGATCGACACCGCCGGCATCCGTCGCCGCGGCAAGGTGTTTGAAGCCATCGAAAAGTTTTCGGTGGTCAAGACCTTGCAATCGATTTCGGAAGCCAATGTGGTCCTGCTGCTGCTGGACGCTCAGCAGGATATCTCCGAGCAGGACGCCCACATCGCCGGCTTCGTGCTGGAAACCGGCCGTGCGCTGGTGGTCGGCGTCAACAAATGGGATGGCCTGACCAGCGACCGCCGCGATGAAATCAAGATGGACATGGATCGCAAGCTGAATTTCCTGTCGTTTGCGAAATTCCATTTCATTTCCGCATTGAAGTCGACCGGCATCACGCCGTTGATGAAGTCCATCGATTCCGCTTATGCGGCAGCGATGTCCAACCTGACCACGCCGAAACTGACGCGTGCCCTGATCGAAGCGGTGGAGCATCAGCAGCCGCGGCGCAAGGGTTCGATCCGTCCGAAACTGCGGTATGCCCACCAGGGCGGCATGAATCCGCCTATCGTCGTCATCCATGGCAATGCCCTGGAATCGATCGAGGATAACTATAAACGTTATCTGGAAAAACATTTCCGCGAAACTTTTTCGCTGGTTGGGACTCCATTACGTATCGAATTCAGATCTAGCCGGAATCCATACGCGCGCCAGGAAAAATAATCTTTTAAAAATACTTTTTTCTAAGCAGTAAATCTGAAAATCGTTTACATTCGTAAAACACCCACCGAGTCATTCACTTAGAATCATATTGGTTCTAATATGCATTTTGCATTTGACTTCTAATCACAACAACACAGTGGAGTAGCCATGAGTAATAAAGGGCAATTGTTACAAGACCCGTTTTTGAACGCCTTGCGCAAAGAGCATGTTCCGGTTTCTATCTACCTGGTCAACGGCATCAAGCTGCAGGGCCATATCGAATCTTTCGACCAATACGTCGTTTTACTGCGTAATACCGTTACCCAAATGGTATACAAACACGCCATCTCAACCGTTGTTCCTGCACGCGCTGTCAATCTGAATCTTGAATCTGAAGCAGAATAACCATTTGCCGGCCGCTTTGTCACAGAGCGGGGCGGCTACTCGATTGTTCCTATGCGCGCAGCGCTAGTCGGAGTGGACTTCGGCAAAGGTGACTTTGCCGCGAGTCTTGAAGAGCTTTCCTTGCTGGCCAAGTCTGCCGGTGCGCTGCCGTTTGTCACCATTACCGGCAAGCGCAGCAGCCCGGATGCCGCCTTGTTTGTCGGTTCCGGCAAGGCGCAGGAAATCGCCGATGCCGTGTTTGACGACGAGCTTGAAATCGTTATTTTCAATCATGCCTTGTCGCCCGCGCAGCAGCGCAATCTTGAGCGCGTACTCAAAGTAAGAGTCCTGGACCGGACCAGTCTGATCCTCGATATCTTTGCCCAAAGAGCCAAAAGCCATGAAGGTAAAGTGCAGGTTGAACTTGCGCAATTGCAGCATCTGGCGACGCGCCTGATCCGCGGCTGGACTCACTTGGAACGGCAAAAGGGCGGTATCGGCCTGCGCGGTCCGGGTGAAACGCAGCTGGAAACCGACCGCCGCCTGCTGGGCGACCGGGTCAAGGCCTTGCGCGCACGGCTGGACAAGCTGCACAAGCAGCATGCAACGCAAAGGCGGGCACGCGGCCGCAGTGCGACGATTTCGATTTCGCTGGTGGGTTACACCAACGCCGGCAAGTCGACCTTGTTCAATGCGCTGGCCAAGGCTGGCGTCTATGCAGCCGATCAGCTGTTTGCAACGCTGGACACTACGTCCCGACGAGTATATCTGGGCGAGGCGGGCAGCGTGGTGATTTCCGATACGGTCGGGTTCATTCGTGAATTGCCGCACCAGCTGGTGGCGGCATTCCGCGCTACCCTGGAAGAAACCATCCATGCCGATCTGCTTTTGCATGTGGTCGATGCGGCAAGTCCGGCGCGCATGGAGCAGATCGAGCAGGTCAACCTGGTGCTGAAGGAAATCGGCGCCGATCATATTCCGCAGATTCTGGTGTGGAACAAGATTGATGCAGCGGAACTGGAGCCTTCGGTCGAGCGTGATGAGTATGATAAAATTCAGCGAGTTTTTGTCAGCGCGCAAAAGGGCATAGGACTGGATTTATTACGCCAGGCCATTACAGAATTTGTTGTCCAGGCACCAACAGCAATGGCCTATCCGGCGCCGGCTGCGGATCTTGAGAATAACCACATTAAACAGGTGTGAAGCAGTTTTAAACAAATTCTTACAAGTTCTTATAAGGCAACGGTAACAGGCCACTGTAAGCGAGCAACGTTGACCAAGCGCCTCTCACGAGCATTCCAACCTATTTGTTTTATTTACTTAAAGATAACGATCGAATGCTTGGTACCCTATTCAAAAAACTTGGTGTGAAATTTTCGTTGAACGACCCGCAATGGGGCCGTAATTCGCAAAATGACAACAAGCAAAACAACGACGGCAAGAAGCCAAACAATGGCGGCCCGCCGGACCTGGATAAGCTGTGGCAGGACTTTAACCAGCGCCTGACGCGCCTGCTCGGCAACAAGAGCGGCGGTGGCGGCGATCCCAGCGGCGGCGGCTTCAATCCAGGCATGAAGGGCGCTGGCGTCGGCGTCGGCGCGATTGCCGTGGTAGTGGCCTTGCTGTGGCTGGCCAGCGGTTTCTTTACCGTGCAGGAAGGCCAGACCGGCGTTGTGATGACATTCGGCAAATACAGCCATTCGACCACGCCGGGTTTCAACTGGCGCTGGCCTTATCCGATCCAGAGCCATGAAATCGTCAACGTTTCCCAGGTGCGCACGGTGGAAGTGGGCTACCGCGCCAACGCCAAGAACAAGCAGCCGAAAGAAGCCCTGATGCTGACCGATGATGAAAACATCATCGACATCCAGTTCGCAGTGCAGTACACGCTGAAAAGCGCTTCCGACTGGGTTTTCAATGTACGCGATCCGGAAGAGACCGTACGCCAGGTGGCGGAAACCGCGATTCGCGAAGTGGTCGGCAAGAGCAAGATGGATTTTGTGCTGTACGAAGGCCGCGAGAAAGTCGCGCTGGACACCAGCCAGTTGATGCAGCAGATCCTGGACCGCTATAAGGTCGGCGTGCAGATCACCAATGTCACCATGCAAGGCGTACAACCGCCGGAACAGGTGCAGGCAGCGTTCGACGATGCAGTCAAGGCCAGCCAGGATCGCGAGCGTCAGAAGAACGAAGGCCAAGCCTACGCCAACGACGTGATTCCAAAGGCGCGCGGCGCGGCATCGCGTTTGCTGCAGGAAGCCGAAGCATACAGTGCGCGGGTGACTGCCAATGCGGAAGGCGATGCCTCGCGCTTCAAGCAGGTTCTGACGGAATACCAGAAAGCGCCGGCAGTGACACGGGACCGGATGTATCTGGACACCATGCAACAGATTTTTGCGAACACGACAAAAGTAATGGTTGATGCTAAAAGCGGGAGTAATTTATTGTATTTGCCATTGGATAAACTGATTTCGCAATCGGTGTCAGGCGCCGCACCGGCCGCCAGCGGCGGTAGCGGCACGATTCCATCGACAGTGATGAAGGACGGCGCCAGCACGGTAGAGCAGCGGCCGCAGCCGGATGATCGTTCGCGCGATAGCCGCGACTCCCGTGATCGGGAGGGCCGATAATGAATCGCCTTATCTCATTGCTGGTATGTATCTTCCTGGCGCTTTGGCTGATGTTTTCGACTATCTTCGTCGTCGACCAGCGCCAGTACGCGATCCTGTTCGCCTTCGGCGAAGTCAAGCAGGTGATCAACGAGCCAGGCTTGCATTTCAAGTTGCCGCCACCGTTCCAGAACGTGCTGTTCCTGGATAAGCGCATCCTGACCATCGATCCGCCGGATACCGACCGTTTCATCACGGCCGAGAAGATGAACATCCTGATCGACGCCTTTGTCAAATGGCGGATTACCGATCCGAAACTGTATTTCGTCAGTTTCGGCGGCGATGAAAAGCGTGCGCAAGACCGCATGTCGCAAATCGTCAAGGCGGCCCTGAACGATGAAATCACCAAGCGTACCGTGCGTGAAGTGATTTCCGGCCAGCGCGGCAAGGTCATGGATTCGATCCGCGCCAAGGTGGCGGAAGAAGCCAAGCAGATCGGCGTCGATATCATCGATGTGCGTCTCAAGCGCGTGGACTATGTCGACCAGATCAATGCATCCGTGTATGACCGCATGAAGTCAGAGCGTCTGCGGGTCGCCAACGAACTGCGTTCCACCGGTTCTGCCGATTCGGAAAAGATTCGTGCCGATGCCGACAAGCAGCGCACGGTGATTCTGGCGGAAGCTTATCGCGACGCTGAAAAGATGCGCGGCGAGGGCGATGCCAAGGCTTCGCAGATCTATGCTCAGGCATTTGGCCAGAATCCGGAGTTCTACAAGTTCTACCGCAGCCTTGAAGCGTATCGCGCCAGCTTCAAGACCCGCCAGGACTTGATGGTGGTTGATCCGAATTCGGAATTCTTCAAATATTTCCGCAGTCCGGCCGGTGGTGGAGCAGCAGCGCCAGCCAAAAAATAAGCCAGCCGCTGTCGTAATAAAGTAATCTGGGAATGGCGCCCTCGCTTGAGGCGCCATTCCTTATTTTCGCCGGCAGAATACTTGTGACGTTGTTGCAAGGAAGCAGGCCCGTTAAAGTTAATGATGTTGTTTTTCTGGTAAGCGGATTGCGCTCGCCGCTGACAAGTAACCTTCCTGAGATTCATTTTTCCTATGCCGAATTGGCTTCTCCCTGAAAATATCGCCGACGTCCTGCCGTCCGAGGCGCGCAAGATAGAAGATCTGCGTCGTCTGATCCTGGACAATTTCCGCCTGTATGGTTACGAGCTGGTCATGCCGCCCATGCTGGAATACCTGGAGTCGCTGCTGGCCGGCGCCGGCCAGGACACTGACCTGCGTACTTTCAAGCTGGTCGACCAGCTGTCCGGCCGCACCCTCGGCATCCGTGCCGACATGACCACCCAGGTGGCGCGCATCGATGCGCATTTGCTGAACCGCGAGTCGGTGACCCGCCTGTGCTATGTCGGCAGCGTCCTGCATACGCGCCAGATCGGCTTGCACGCCACCCGCGAGCCGCTGCAGATCGGCGCTGAAATCTACGGCCACCTTGGCCTCGAGGCTGATGCCGAAATCCAGGAACTGGCGCTGGCGACCCTGGCCTTGGCCGGGATTGCCCAGGTGCGCCTGGATTTGTGCCATGTCGGCATCCTGCGCACCATCATCGGCGGCGATCGCGCTGCAAAAGTGGATGAAAGTGCACTGGTAGGGTTGCTTGAAGCCAAGGATTTGCCAGGCTTGCGTACCATCAGCGTCGATTACAAACCGGAAACCCGGGCCGCGCTGCTGGCGCTGCCAGGTTTATACGGCGACGCCAGCGTGCTGCAGCAGGCGCGGCAGCAGCTGCCCGCCTTGCCGGCCATCGCCAAAGCGCTTGACGAACTGGAAACCCTGGCGGAAGCTGCCGGGAAAGATTGCGTAACCGTCGATTTAGCCGATTTACGCGGGTATCATTACGAAAGTGGTTTGATTTTCGCCGCCTACGTCCCCGGCTTGCCGAATGCGATACTGCGCGGCGGTCGCTACGACGTCGGCGCGGCATTCGGGCGTTCGCGGCCGGCGACCGGCTTCTCGATGGATTTGCGAGAGCTGGCAAGACTGATTCCGGTAGCAATCCGCAAGCGCGCGATCCATGCGCCTTGGGGAGTTGAGGCAGGTTTGAAGGAAAAGATCGTTGAATTGCGCAAGGCTGGGGAAGTTGTGATCCAGAGTCTGCCCGGTCATGAAAACGATCAAGACGAGTTCGATTGCGACCGCGCGGTTGTACTCGAAAATGGAAACTGGATTATCAAAAATTTGGACTAAGTGATGTTACAGAAAAGCACCGCAAAAAACGTCGTTGTGATTGGCACCCAATGGGGCGACGAAGGAAAAGGCAAGATCGTTGACTGGCTGACCGATCACGCACAAGCAGTTGTGCGTTTTCAGGGCGGCCATAACGCTGGCCATACATTGGTCATCGGCGGTCACAAGACAGCATTGCAGCTGATCCCGTCCGGCATCATGCGCCCAGGCGTTGCCTGCTACATCGGCAACGGCGTAGTGCTGTCGGTGCCTGACCTGCTGCGCGAGATCGACAAGCTGCAAGCCGCCGGCGTAGAAGTCGCGTCGCGCCTGAAGATCTCCGAAGCTTGCCCGATCATCCTGCCTTACCACACCGCACTCGATGCGGCGCGGGAAGCGGCGCGCGGCGATGCCAAGATCGGCACTACCGGCAAGGGTATCGGCCCGGCCTATGAAGACAAGGTGGCACGGCGCGCAATCCGCGTGGCCGACCTGCTTAACGAGAAGCGTTTTGCGGAGAAGCTGAAAGCCAATCTGGAATACCATAATTTCGTTCTCACCAATTACCTGAAGGCCCCGGCTGTCGATTATCAAAAGACGCTGGACGATGCCCTGGCGACCGTGGAACGTCTGCGGCCGATGGTGGCTGACGTATCGAGCGACCTGTATGCGGCCCACAACGGCGGCGCCAGCCTGCTGTTCGAAGGCGCGCAGGGCAGCCTGTTGGACGTCGACCACGGTACTTATCCGTTCGTTACCTCGAGCAACTGCGTGGCCGGCAATGCCGCTGCCGGCAGCGGCGTCGGTCCGAACATGCTGCATTACATCCTGGGCATCACCAAGGCTTACACCACGCGTGTCGGCTCCGGTCCGTTCCCATCCGAACTGCCGACCGACCAGGGCGTCGGCAAGCACCTGGCCAGCGTCGGTCACGAATTCGGTACAGTGACCGGCCGCGCCCGCCGCTGCGGCTGGTTCGATGCCGCCTTGCTCAAGCGTTCGGTGCAGATCAACGGCGTGTCCGGCATGTGCCTGACCAAGCTGGATGTGCTCGATGGCCTGGAAACCCTGAAGCTGTGCACTGGCTACACGCTCAACGGCAAGACCGTGGATATCTTCCCGGTCGGCGCTGAAGAAGCGGCGCTGTGCCAGCCCATCTACGAAGAAATGCCAGGCTGGAGCGAGTCGACAGTTGGCGCCAAATCAATGGATGCGCTGCCGGCTACCGCCCGTGCCTACATCAAACGTATCGAAGAATTGGTAGGCGTGCCTATCGATATGGTCTCGACCGGTCCTGACCGTGAGGAAACCATCGTTCTGCGCCACCCATTTAAATAAAAACAATATGAATAAATCTGATGACAAGCACCTGTGGGTGTCGTGGGATGAATATCACCGCATCATTGAAAAACTGGTCCTGAATGTCCACGCCTCCGGCTGGCAGTTCGACCAGGTGCTGTGCCTGGCGCGCGGCGGCCTGCGTCCGGGCGACGTGTTCTCGCGCATTTTCGATGTGCCGCTGGCGATCCTGTCGACCAGCTCCTACCGCGAAGATGCCGGCACGGTGCGCAGCGAGCTGGATATCGGCAAGCACATCACCATGAGCCGCGGCGCCCTGGCGGGCCGCGTGCTGGTGGTGGACGACCTGGTCGATTCTGGCGTCACGCTGGACAAGGTCTTGCATCACCTGAAGGAAAACTATGCGCCGGTGACCGAGGTCAAGTCAGCCGTGATCTGGTGGAAAGCCTGTTCTTCGCTGAAGCCGGATTACTACGTCGACTATCTGCCGACCAATCCGTGGATACACCAGCCGTTCGAAGAATACGACAGCTTGCGTCCGCACCAGCTGGAAGCCTGGAGTCGGAAGGGCGTGTCGAGATAATCGAACGTACCTGGCAAACACCTCCGTAGCGTCAGCAGCGCGGGGGACAAGATGGTCCCAACACCCTGTAAGCGGTTTCCGCTTACAGGGTGTTTTCGTTTGGCAGCGGTTTCGGCAAGCAGCTGGGCGCCGCAGCTTTTCTAAGCATTGACTGATTCTGAACGTTAAATCATTTAAAACATGCCTATTTTCATGCTGTATTGATAATATTTGGCAATTTCAAACCCGCGTGTCTGCAGAGAAAGGTTGCCGCGTCCAATGTTGAAATTCTCTCCCGCGAGCGCGTCGCCTGCAGTCAGGGCCTTGGATGCTCTGGCCGCTTTTCTTCTGCTGCTAGCCGCGCTGGCGATAAGCATGGTTGATCTGCCGTGTTCCGCTCAAGTCGAAGATCTCCGCTGAGCGTTGCCGGATATTGACGGGATGCTACAACGGCGCCGATGAGGATCATCCGCCGCCTGCCTGCCGTTGGACATTAGATTATTTACTGGCTTGCTCCTTTCGTTCATATTGATAGATGGGCAATTTTGGCTAGTTTAATTCTTCGAGGGAAAGTTGCTATCGTTATGTTGAAACACCTCCTCACCAATGCTTCGACCCGAGTAAGGCCATTGGTTTTCTGGCCAACCTTTCTTCTCCTTGGCGCTGCGCTGGTAATGAGCGTCATTGATCTTCAAAGTTTGCTGGCCATTGCCGGCGGTTTCAACAGCTGGATCCTGACGCGCTTTTCCTGGCTGTTCAGTCTGACCAGCTTGGCCATGCTGCTGCTCTGCATCTGGGTATATTTTTCGCCGCTCGGCAAGGTGCGCATCGGCGGCGAGCAAGCTGTGCCGCTGCTTAGCCGCGGCCGCTGGTTTGCCGTCACGCTGTGCACCACGCTGGCGGTCGGCGTGCTGTTCTGGACCACCGCCGAGCCGATCTATCATCTGCACAATCCCGCCATATCCTGGGCGGTGGCGCCGAATTCGCCGGCGGCGGCGGCGATGGCGATGTCGGCCATGTTCTTGCACTGGACCTTCGTGCCGTATGCAATCTACACCGTGCCGGCAGTGGTGTTTGCGTTGGTTTTCTATAATCTGCGCCTGCCGTTTTCAAGCGGCAGCATGCTCAAGCCTTTGCTGGGCGAGTGCGTGCAAGGCAGCACCGGGCAATTGATCGACGCCGTGGCTCTGTTCGCCCTGGTGGCGGGGATGGCGTCCAGCCTGGGCACCGGCGCCTTGTCGATGATAGGCGGCTTGAACCAGTTCATCGATCTGCCGAGGTCGCCCTTGAGCCTGGGGCTGGTCATCGGCGTGATCGTCGCCGTGTTTGTGTTGTCGGCCTCGAGCGGATTGAAAAAAGGGATAGCGCGCTTGTCGGCGCTGAATACTTATGCCTTGTTCTTCATTGCTTTTTTCCTGTTCGTCTGCGGACCGACGACTTTCATCCTGAGTTTTGGCGTCGAAGCATTGGGACAATTCCTCAGCCAGTTCTTTCGCATGGCCTTGATGACGGGCGCAGCTTATAAAGACCAATGGGCTGGCTCGTGGACGATTTTCTACTGGGCGGTCTGGTTTGCCTGGGCGCCGGTCAGCGCCATGTTCCTCGGCAAGATCGCGCGCGGCTATACGGTGCGCGAGGTGATCGTGATGAACCTGCTGCTGCCCTCGTTGTTCACGATCCTGTGGATTGCCATTTTCAGCGGCAGCGCGCTGTCGATCGACATGGGCCAGCATGGCTTGCTGAAGCAAGTGCTGGAACAGCAGGGCGTGGAAAACATCTTGTACACCGTCTTCAGGCAGTTGCCGTTGAGCATGGTGATGATTGTGGTGCTGCTGTTTGTCGCCTTTCTCAACTATGTGACTGCCGCCGATTCCAATACTGACGCCATCAGCAATCTGTGCACCGAGGGTTTTACCGCCGATGGCGTGGAGCGTCCCGACATGCGGCAAAAGATTATCTGGGGCCTGTTGATTGGCCTGGTGTCGTGGATCATGACCAGCTTCGCCGGCGGCGTCGCCGGCATCAAGATGATGTCCAACCTTGGCGGGCTGCCGGCATTACTGATCATTCTCGGCTGCGCCGGTTCCCTGATCATGCTGATGCGCGGCAGTCAATTGTTTAATGAAACTTGTGGAACAGCAGATGAAAATCAAACAGCAATTCCCCTACGCGGTTAAAGAGGTCGAGCACGCTTTCATCACTCTCAGCGACGGCTGCCGGCTGGCCTACCGCATGTGGCTGCCGGAGGCCGCCTGCAGCGCACTGACCGTGCCGGCGATCCTGGAGTACCTGCCATATCGCAAGCGCGATGGTACGGCGGTGCGCGACCAGCTCACTCATCCTTATTTTGCCGGCCATGGCTATGCCTGCTTGCGCGTCGACATGCGCGGCTGCGGCGAATCCGATGGCTTGCTGGCCGACGAGTACCTGCAGCAAGAGCAGGATGACGCGATTGAAGTCATCCGCTGGATCAGCCGGCAGCCGTGGTCTAGCGGCAAAGTCGGCATGATGGGCATTTCCTGGGGCGGCTTCAATGGCTTGCAGGTGGCGGCACAGATTGAAGCGATCCTGCCGGATACGCTGCGGGCGATCATTACCCTGTGCTCGACCGATAATCGCTTCAGCGACGACATTCATTACAAGGGCGGTTGCATGCTGCTGGAGAGCGCTGGCTGGGCAGCCACCATGCTCAGCTACAGCGCGGCGGCGCCGGATCCCCTGCTGGTCGGCGAGCGCTGGCGCGAGATGTGGCTGCAACGCCTGCAAAACATGCCGCTGCTGCTGAAGAACTGGTTGCAGCACCAAAGCTTTGACGCCTATTGGCAGCATGGCTCGGTTTGCTGCGATTACAGCAAAATCAAGGCGGCGGTGTATGCCGTCGGCGGCTGGGGCGACGCCTACAGCAATGCGATTCCGCGCATGCTGGAAAAGCTGCCTGGCCCGAAGAAAGGCTTGATCGGTCCATGGGCGCATAAATATCCTCATTTCGCCGTGCCCGGTCCTGCCATCGGTTTTTTGCAGGAAGCGCTGCGCTGGTGGGACTATTGGCTCAAGGACATAGCCAACGGCGTGATGGACGAAGCGCCGATGACGCTTTACCTGCAGGACGCGGTCGCGCCGCAAGCCAGCTATGCGGAACGCAGCGGGATATGGCTGCGTGATGCCGGCTGGCCCAGCCCCAATGTGAAACATCTGGTTTTTCCCTTGCAGGAGGAAGCAGCGGGCACGCGCAAGCTGCAATCCCCCCTGACTACCGGTTCAGCCTGCGGCGAATATTGCGTGATCTGGCTGGGACCGGAATTTCCTACCGACCAGCGCGGCGATGACGCAGCGTCCCTGGCGATAGACATGCCGCCACTGGAGAGCGATTTTGCCCTGGTGGGCGCCGCCAGCGTGCAACTGCGCTTGAGCAGCGATAGCGAACATGCGCAACTGGCGGTGCGCCTGAATGACGTCGCGCCGAACGGCGCCTCGACGCGTATCACGTATGGCGTCCTTAACTTGAACTTGCCAGAGCAGCAGGGCGGTGCGAGAAAATTGACGCCTGGTGCTTGGTTTGATGCCATCATCCAGCTGGACGATGTCGGCTACTGCGTGCCGGCGGGCCACCGCTTGCGAGTGGCGATCAGCAGCGCCTATTTCCCATTGGTCTGGCCGGCCAGAGCGCATGCAACTCTGGAATTCGATCTCAGTCAATCCAGCATCAGCTTGCCTTCACATGACCTGAAAACGGCGTCGATGTCGCCTTTCGCAGAACCAGAAGCTGCCGCTCCCTTGGTTTTGCGCTACCAACGATCGCCGGCCAACACACGCGAAGTGGTCAGCGATGCCATGAGCGGTCGCGTCACGACCCGAGTTCACGATGACTTCGGCCGTTACTGCTTTGACCAGCACGGGCTAAGCGTCGAGCAAATCTGCGACGAACAATATTCAGTACTGCCGCAAGATCTTTTGTCAGCCAGTTCGGAACAGCTCTGGACGTATAAAGCCGCCAGGGGAGATTGGCGAGTCGAGGTTCAAAGCCGTTTGCAACTGGGTGCCGATGCGGACAAGTTCATCATCACCGCGGAGCAGACTGCATGGGAAAACGGTGAACAAATGCATCATCGGATCTGGCGGGAAGAGGTGTTGCGGGTAGCGGTATAGTTGTCGCTCCGCAGCTTGCCTTGCGGCGCATAGTCGCGGTCAGCAGTAACGAGATGCGTCGTCTGCTGCCGCGTTCATGGCCGCTCGATCAGCGTCCTCAATTTCCCAGATCTTTACTGCTGACTTTGCTGGCAGAATCGATAATTTCTTTCCAGGATCGCCCTTTGATCAAGAAGTACTCGATGGATGGTCCTGTCTTGTTCCCATACTTCTCTAGATTTTTTGCATGAATTTTTTCGAGTAAATCTGGAGGGACTGTCTCGTAATATTTGCTGTTCAGCTCTCGTCGCATTTGATCTACCTTTCTCGCAACATCTTCTTCTTTCTGTCCCGCGGCAAGATCTCGCTCGGCAACTTGCTTCAATGCGGCTACTTTATTGATATATGCCGTTTTTTCTTGTTCCTCAAGCGTGGTTGCAGCGTTTGCGGGTTGTTGAGTTGCTAAGAACAAGCCTGTAACTTGTAGCATGAGAAGCGATGCAATCAACAGGCGGCGTAAGAAAAAACGAGGTTTGTTCGGACCTTCCATGACATCTCCTTGAAATCAAAATAAGCCAGTAAAAAGCACAGTAAAAATTTCGGCGGAAAAGCAATTTCTGCAGAAAGATTTGATTTGATTAGAGTTGCAAAGCAGCATAAATGCAATGGGGAAATTTTGATTGATGTGCTTGCTTGTTATTCGGCTTATAGAGATTGGTGAACATGAAATAATGTCCTCGCGATTTTCAAATGCCGGATGACAGGCCGCCGGAAATAGAGGTCGCTCTAAAAGGGACATTGTCTGTCAATTAGTTGATAAAGATTCTCTTGCCGACAGGGTTGTAAAAAAATTGGAGCAGGTGCTTGGTTTGTTTGAAATAAACAACACTATGAGAGCGAAGCTTTCCTGTGGACGCCTTGAAAGGGAAGGATTGCCGTTCCTTTAACCTCATGACTTCTTGTTGAGGAAGTTGGATTAGCCAAGAAAATTTTTTTACGAGAAATGGCAGTTTTGCCGCAAAATCGACCGCCGGTCAGCCCTGCTTGCTGCCGGATTTAAAAATAGTTCATGGCGCGGAATACGTCGAAATTCAACACATGATAAAAATACAAAGGGATTCAACTATGAGCAGCAGTACTGCAACGCCTTTCGAACAGCACCCGCAAACCTGGCGCGCCGTCATTTCATCTTCCATCGGCAATGCGCTGGAATGGTTTGATGTCCTGCTGTACAGCGCCATGGCGGTGACCATCGCCAAACTGTTTTTCCCGACGGCGAACCAGACCGTGTCGCTACTGATCACCTTTGCCACCTTCGGCGTCTCGTTTTTCATGCGGCCGCTGGGCGCGGTGGTCATCGGCGCCTATTCCGACCGGGTCGGGCGCAAGGCCGCCTTGACGCTGTCGATCCTGCTGATGATGATCGGCACCTTGCTGATCGCCATCATGCCGACCTATGCCCAGATCGGCTTGTGGGCGCCGGCCGGCATTGTCCTGGCGCGCTTGCTGCAAGGCTTTTCCGCCGGCGGCGAATTCGGCAGCTCGACCGCTTTCCTGGTGGAGCATGCGCCGCACCGGCGCGGCTTCTTTTCCAGCTGGCAGGTCGCCAGTCAAGGCCTGAGCATTGTGCTGGCTGCGCTGGCCGGGGCGCTGCTGTCGTCCCAGCTCAGCACTGAACAGCTGGAATCCTGGGGCTGGCGCCTGCCGTTTTTCTTTGGGCTCCTGATCGGACCGGCCGGTTATTACATCCGCAGGAACCTGGAAGAGTCGCCGGAGTTCGCCCAGGCCGACGCTACCCGCACGCCGCTGCGCGACATCATGAGCAGCCAGAAGATGCGGCTGCTGATCGGTTCCGGCAGCGTCATCATGGCGACCGTGTCGGTCTATCTGGTGGTCTACATGCCGACCTATGCGGTCAAGCAGCTGGGCATGACGTCGACTGCTTCGTTCAGCGCCACCATCTTGGCCGGCCTGATCATGCTGCTGTTCTCGCCAGTGGTCGGCCAGCTCTCCGATAAATACGGGCGCACCCCATTCATGCTGGCCAGCAGCGTATTGTTCGTGCTGCTGACTTATCCGTTGTTTTCCTGGCTGTCGTTCAATCCGAGCTTCATTAATCTGCTGCTGGTGCAAGGCGTGATCGGCTTGCTGATGACCATGTATTTTGCCTCTATGCCGGCGTTGCTATCGGATATTTTCCCGGTGCAGACGCGGGGCACCGGCATGTCCCTGAGCTACAACATCGCGGTGATGATTTTCGGCGGTTTCGCCGGCATGACGATCACCTGGCTGATCGCCGTCACAGACAACAAGCTGGCGGTGACCTTCTATGTCATCGGCGGGGCATTGCTGAGCGTGGTCGCCACGCTTGCCGCGCGCTATAAGCTGCGTTTGCGTTAAGCACTGGAAATGCATGACAGGCAAGGCGGCTTGCCTGTCATGCAAAAAATATTCGATTAAAAAATTAAACGAAAAATTGTTTCTATTTTCGAGAATCGTGCCTACAATGGCAGAAAGCGGCAACCAGACCAAAATACAACCATATACACGGAGATGATTCATGATGAACGTTGCGGTATTCGGCGCCGGCCGTATCGGCAAGATCCATGCGGGTAACCTGGTGCTGCAGCCAGGCGCCAGTCTGAAGTATGTCAGCGACATCAATACGCAAGCCGCGCAGGAACTGGCCAAGCAGCATGGCGCGCAGGTGGCGGATATCGACGGCGTGCTGGCCGATCCGAGCATAGGCGCAGTGCTGATCGCCTCCAGTACCGACACCCACGCAGACCTGATCATGCGCGCGGCGGCGGCGGGCAAGGCGATCTTTTGCGAAAAGCCGGTCGACCTGACGCTGGAGCGCGCCAAGGCATGCGCGCACGCGGTGGCGGACGCCGGGGTGACTTGCATGATCGGTTTCCAGCGCCGCTTCGATCCGACCTTCAGTGCGCTGAAAACACGCCTGGCAGCCGGTGAAATCGGCGACCCTGAAATGCTGATCGTCACCAGCCGCGATCCTGGCGCGCCGCCGGTATCGTATATCAAGAGCTCGGGCGGCATATTCAAGGACATGCTGATCCACGATTTCGACATTTTCCGCTGGATACTGGAGGACGAAGCGGTCAGCATCTCCGCCACCGGCAGCTGCCTGACCGATCCGGCGATAGCCGAAGCCGGCGATATCGATTGCGCCGTCGTCACCATCCGCAGCCGCCGCGGTCGTTTGTGCCAGATTAACACCAGCCGCCGCGCCGCCTATGGCTACGATCAGCGCTTTGAAGTGCTGGGCAGCAAAGGCATGTTGCAGGCTGGCAATCACAAGCCGACCGAAGTGATTGCCTCCGGCAGTCATCACGTCAGTCAGGACAAGCCGGAGCATTTCTTCCTGGAGCGCTACCGGGCGGCTTATGCTCGCGAGATCGCGCATTTTTTTGATGCGGTGGTCAACAAGGTTGCTGTTCGCACCACCATCGAAGATGGCGTCAAGGCGCTGGAGCTGGCAGAGGCGGCGACCTTGTCGTGGCGTGAAAACCGTACCATCGAGCTGGCAAAATGAGCCCGTCATCACATCACGCGCCGATACTGAAGGTCGGCATCGTTGGCCTCGGCAGGCTAGGGCGCCGTCATGCGGAAAACCTCATGTCGCGCGTCGCCGGAGCGACGCTGATTGCGGCCTGCAGTCCTTTGCAAAGCGAGCTGGATTGGGCGCGCGATACCTTGCAGGTGCCGCATCTGTACGAAGACTATGCCGCTTTACTGGCGCATGACGGCCTGGATGCAGTGTTCCTGGTGACGCCGACATCCCTGCATCCGCAGCAGATCATTCAGGCTCTGCAGGCCGGCAAGCACGTGTTCTGCGAAAAGCCGCTGTCGCTCGACCTGGAGGATTGCCGCCGCGTCGAAGCTGAAGCGGCGCGGCATCCGCAGCTACAGGTCATGATCGGCTTTGTGCGGCGTTTCGACGCCAGTTACCAGGACGCCTACAAGAAAATCCAGCAAGGCGCCATCGGTTCGCCATTCATGGTGTATTCGCAAACCTGCGATCAATACGATCCAGACGGTTTTTTCGTCAAGTTCGCGGCTACCAGCGGCGGCATATTCCTCGACTGCAGCGTGCACGATATCGACCTGGCGCGCTGGCTGCTGGGCAATCCGCAACCGGTCCGGGTCTACGCCAGCGGCACCCGCGCCATTCACCAGGATCTGCAGCAGTTCCAGGATGTCGATAACGGCGTCGCCATCTGCGAGTTCGACAACGGCAGGCTGGCCACCTTCTATGCCTCGCGCACCATGGCGCACGGGCATGACACCATGACCGAAATCACCGGCACGGCAGGGCGCTTGACCGTGGGCAGCAATCCGCGCAAGAACCGCCTTGAAATCGCCGATGCGCATGGCGTCCGCAATGAGTGCCTGCCAAGCTTCTTTGAGCGTTTTGAAGATGCTTTCCTGACTGAGGTCACCAGTTTCGTGGAGGCGGTGCGGCAGCGGCGCAAGCTTGAGCTGACGCTGGCCGATGCCACCGAGGCGACTCGCATCGGCATAGCGTTACGCGAATCGCTGCTGTCAAAGCAGCCGGTGTTGCTGTGACGAGGTTTGCCTGCAGGATGGCGGTGGCGTTTGATCGAGAAAGGTGACTAACTGTTCGAGGGTGGAATTTGACGGCAGGGAGGGAATGCGGGATCAGGGTTTTACTTGCGTAGCAATGAAATACACTGCTGAAACCAGTAGTCCCGCAGCACCTATCAGTTTCCAGGTCAGCCAGTCCAGTGCTTTGTACAGGGTAGCAAACTCTTTATGCATGACCGAGAACTCTTTATGCATGACTGAGAACTCTTTGTGCATGACTGCAAATTCTTTGTACATAGTGGCTTCAAGATCTTTAATGTCCGCTTTTGTGGCGCAGTTATCCAGCCTGGTCTCTATGCGAGAAAGGCGGTCGCGCGTCTCGATCGCGAACTCTTCAAGTTTGTTGACTCTTGCTTCCATGGCATCATCATAACCACCACCTCCGCCCGTGGCAAGCCCGGGTTTCTCGTTCTGTCGCCTGCTGCTCTTGCTTTCGATATGCTTAAGTTCCGCCATATTTCCTCCAATCGGCACTGCCCGCTCACGGCAACTGCGATAGGAAATTGTACTGCAACTATCTTGTCATTTATTCATCGTAACCGTCAATTGCGCCAGTTTCCTCCACATTAAGCTCAAGCCTATAAGCCAGAGCAATAAACAGGGCCTGGCATAGACACATGGCGTTGGTCAGCGAGCGGAATGCAAATGCACTGCCTTCCTTGACTGTCAGCAATACGGACGCATGCCGCGCCAGGGGACTCAGCTGGCTGTCGGTAATCACCAGCGATTTCGCTTGATGGTGATGGGCCAGCCGCACGCAGGCCTGGGTTTCCTTGCCGTAAGGCGTGAAGCTGATGGCGATCACGACGTCGTTCTTGCCGATGCTGCGGATCTGTTCGCGGATCATGCCGCCCAGTCCGGACAGCAGGTGTACACGCTTGTTGGTGTGCTGCAGGGCGTACACGATGTAGCTGGCGATCGGAAACGAGCGGCGCACCCCGATGACATAGATGTTTTCTGCTTTCTGCAGCAGTTTTACGGCAGCATCGAACTGCGTGTCGTCCATGCCATTCAACAGTTCGTCCAGGCCGCTGCGGCTGGCAGCGATGAATTCGCGCGCCATCGAGCCGCTGGTGAGCGGCGTCGGTTTGGCGTCGATCAGCTTGCGTATGCGCTGCTGGTAATTTTGCGAGGGAATCGCCTGCGCCGTGTAGGCATCGCGGAAAACCGCCTGCATCTCGCTGAAGCCGCTGAAGCCGAACTGCTTGGCAAAGCGTACGATGGCAGAGGGCTGTACCTGGCAATGTTCGGCAATGTCGCTGATCCGTTCCAGCATCAGGCTGCTGCGGTGCTGCTCCACATAGGTGGCGATGATCTTCAGCTGGCGCGAAAGCGTCGCGTATTGTTCGGCGATCTGCAACATCAACTGGTCGACAGTCGGGGTGTCTGCCATGGCTTGCTTTCTGTATATGTATTGTGCGGCAATTATAAAGTTATTTCATGCGGCGAAGCCAAAACATGAAAATAAAATTCTAAATTAAATTTAATTGAAAAAATTGTTGCATATTGAATCCGCTTGTTCTATTGTTTATTGCCGACGTCAAAGATCGGCCTGGATCAACCTAGATTCACCATAGATAAAACAACAATGGAGATGACTATGCAACGACTCGGATGCAAAGGCCTGTCAAAGGTCTTGATGGTGGCGGCGCTGGCGATGGGCTTGGGCGCGATGAGCAACGGTTATGCAGCAAATGAGAAGTTTGTCCTGATCAGCCATGCGCCGGATTCCGACTCCTGGTGGAACACCATCAAGAACGCCATCAAGCAGGCTGGCGAAGATTTCAACGTTACTGTCGATTACCGCAATCCGCCGAACGGCGACCTGGCCGACATGTCGCGCCTGATCGAGCAGGCGGCGGCCCGCCATTACGATGGCGTGATTGCCAGCATCGCCGATTTCAGCGTGCTGAAAAAAGCCATGGAAAACGTCACCGCCAAGAAAATCCCGCTGGTCACCATCAATTCCGGCACCCAGAAACAAAGTGAAGAGCTGGGCGCCATCATGCATGTCGGCCAGCCGGAATACGATGCGGGCCATGGCGCCGGCGAAAAAGCCAAGGCAGCCGGCATCAAGTCTTTCCTGTGCGTCAATCACTACGCCACCAACCCGTCTTCCTTTGAACGCTGCCGCGGTTTCGCCGATGCCATCGGCGTCGATTACAAGAAGGCCACGCTAGATGCAGGCCAGGATCCGACCGGTATCGAAAGCAAGGTCAGCGCTTATCTGCGCAACAACCCTGGCACCCAGGCGGTGCTGGCGCTGGGACCTGATTCGGCTTCGCCCAGCTTGCGCGCGCTGCAGAAAATGGGCTTGAAAGGCAAGACCTGGTTCGCCACCTTCGACCTTTCTGACGAAATAGCCAAGGGCATCAAGGATGGCTCGGTGCAGTTCGCCATCGACCAGCAACCCTATCTGCAAGGCTATATCCCGGTTGCCGTGCTGGCCATCATGACGCAAGACAAGATCACCGATGTCGCCGCCATCCAGGCCAAGCTGAAAGCCAATCCGAAATTCCAGGCCCGGCTGGCCGAATACGGCTTGGCGCCGATCTACGGTCCTCGCCATATCAGTTCCGGCCCCGGCTACATCACCAAAGACAATCTCGATAAAGTATTGAAATACGCTGGACAATATCGTTGATTAATTCGTTGCTTGGTACTGTTGTAAATTAAGCGCTGATTCACCGCATTTCCCTGCCTGGCCATGCGAGATGGCCAGGCAGCAACCCTGGGGCGATTCGCCCAGGCGCATCTGCGCCCGCAGAATTTCGCAATACCTCACACAAGCCGCCAGTCTGGCGTTTGACTACTGGCCAAAACAAGCAGGAGATAGCGTCATGAATTCAAGCAGTGCGCACGCCGACAGCAATAGCCCGGCGCAGCAGAACATCGTCCCGCAAGACGAGCGGGTCCGCAAGGAAAGTTCCCTGAAGCGGTTTCTCGGCCGTCCTGAGTTTGCCTCGCTGGCCGGCGCCATCCTGGTGTTCATCGTGTTCGGTTTTGCCGCCGGCGATTCGGGCATGTTCAACCTCGACGGCGTGATCAACTGGATGCAGGTGGCGGCCTACCTCGGCCTGATCTCGATCGGCGCCTGCGTGCTGATGATCGCCGGCGAGTTCGATTTGTCGATCGGTTCGATGATCGGCTTTGCCGGCATGATGGTGGCGATTCCCACCGTATATTTTCACTGGCCGTTCTGGCTGGCCGTCATGTTTGCCTTTGCCGGTTCGATGGCGCTGGGCTGGCTGAACGGTTATCTGGTGGTCAAGACCCGGCTGCCGTCTTTCATCGTGACGCTGGCCTTCATGTTCATCCTGCGCGGCCTGACGCTGGCGCTGTCGATCATGTTTGCCAACCGCACCATCGTCAGCGGCGTCGGCGACCTGGCGGCGCAGGACTGGCTGGGTAGCTGGTTGTTTACCGGCAATCTCGGCAGCGGCCTGTTCCACTGGATGGCCACTCAAGGGTGGATCGCGACGGCCGCAAATGGCCAGCCGCTGGTGGGAGGCATTCCCAAGGTAATCGTCTGGTGGCTGGTGCTGGCGCTAGGGGCAAGTTTCGTGCTGGCGCGCACCCGTTTCGGCAACTGGATCTTCGCTGTCGGCGGCGACGCCAATGCCGCCAAGAACGTCGGTGTGCCGGTCAAGCGCGTCAAGACCTCGCTGTTCGTGTTTACCGCTTTCTGCGCCTGCCTGTTTGCTGTGCTGCAGGTGGCCGACGTCGGCTCCGCCGCGGCTGACCGCGGCCTGCAAAAGGAATTTGAAGCCATCATTGCCGCAGTCATCGGCGGCGCTTTGCTGACCGGCGGCTATGGTTCGGTGATCGGCGCCTGCTTCGGCGCGCTGATCTTCGGCGTGGTGCAGATCGGCATTACTTACACCAATCTCAATTCCGACTGGTTCCGCGTCTTCCTCGGCGTCATGCTGCTGGTGGCCGTGCTGTTCAATAATTATGTCCGTCGCCGTGTGACGGAAGCGAGGTAATCATGGATGACACTATTCTGGCGCTGGAAAATGTCAGCAAATATTTCGGTTCGGTGATCGCTTTGCAGAATGTCACCTTGCGGCTGAGGAAAGGCGAGGTGCATTGCCTGCTGGGCGACAACGGCGCCGGCAAGTCGACCTTGATCAAGACGCTGGCCGGCGTCCACAAGCCGTCCGAAGGCCAGTATCTGGTCGACGGCCAGCCGGTTTCCTTCAATTCGCCGAAGGAAGCACTGGATGTCGGCGTCGCTACGGTCTACCAGGACCTGGCGCTGGTGCCCTTGCTGTCGGTGGCGCGCAATTTTTTCATGGGCCGCGAGCCGACCAAGAAAGTGTTTGGCATCACCGTCATGGATATCAACTACGCGGCAGAGACGGCGCGCGCCAAGCTGGCGGAAATGGGCATCATGGTGCGCGATCCGCATCACGCCATCGGCACCATGTCGGGCGGCGAAAAGCAATGCCTGGCGATCGCTCGCGCCATCCATTTCGGCGCCCGCGTGCTGATCCTGGATGAGCCGACAGCGGCGCTGGGGGTGAAGCAATCCTTCAACGTGCTGAAGCTGATCCACAAGGCGCGCGAACGAGGGATATCAGTGATTTTCATCACCCACAATGTGCATCATGCCTATCCGATCGGTGACTCGTTTACCTTGCTGAATCGCGGCAAGTCGATGGGGACGTTCACCAAAGACACCGTCAGCAAGGACGAAGTGCTGGACATGATGGCCGGCGGCGCAGAAATGCAGACGCTGATGAATCAGTTAGAAGGCATCCAGGTTTAAAGGAATACACATGCAAGCCACCAACAATAAATTTGCCGCAGACCGCAAGCTCGACGTCATTTGCATCGGCCGCCTGGCGGTCGACCTGTATGCGCAGCAAATCGGCGCGCCGCTGGCGGATGTCACCAGTTTTGCCAAGTATCTTGGCGGTTCTTCCGCCAACATCGCTTTCGGCGCCGCCCGGCTGGGACTGAAATCGGCGATGCTGGCGCGCGTCGGCGATGAACACAATGGCCAGTTCCTGACGGCGGCGCTGGCGGCAGAAGGCTGCGACGTCAGCCACGTCACGGTCGATCCGGAACGCCTGACGGCGCTGGTGATGCTGGGCTTGAAGGATAAGGACACCTTTCCCTTGATTTTCTATCGCGACAACTGCGCCGACATGGCGCTGTCGGAAGAGGACATCGACGAGGCGTTTATCGCTTCCAGCAAAGCCCTGCTGATTACCGGCACCCATTTTTCCACCGGACAGGTGCACCGCAGCGCCAGCCTGGCGCTGGATTACGCCCGCCGCCACAATGTCCGTACCGTGCTGGATATCGACTACCGCCCGGTGCTGTGGGGGCTGACGCAAAAGGGCGACGGCGAAACCCGCTTTATCGCGAATGGCGGCGTCACTGCGCATTTGCAAGGTATCTTGCCGAAATTCGACCTGGTGGTTGGCACTGAAGAGGAATTCATGATCGCCGGCGGCGGCCAGGACATCATCGCCTCGCTGCAGTCGGTGCGTGCGGTCAGCCAGGCGACGCTGGTGGTCAAGCGCGGACCGCTTGGCTGCGCCGTGATCCATGGCGCGATCCCGGCATCGCTGGACCAGGCATTCAATTACAAGGGCGTGCAGGTTGAGGTGCTGAACGTGCTGGGCGCCGGCGACGCTTTCCTTTCCGGCTTTTTGAAAGGCTGGCTGAATAATGAAGATGATGAGAGCTGCTGCCGCTACGCCAACGCTTGCGGCGCACTGGTGGTGTCGCGCCATGCCTGTGCGCCGGCCATGCCGACGCCGGTCGAGCTGGCCTATTTCCTGGAACACGCCGAGCGCATGCAGCGGCCGGATCAGGATGCGCATCTGCAGCGCCTGCATCGGGTCACCGTGCCGCGCAAGGCCTGGGACGAGGTAAATGTATTCGCCTTTGATCACCGCAACCAGTTTTTCGAACTGGCGCGCGAATCTGGTGTCAGCGAAGCGCGTTTGCCGCAGCTGAAACAGCTGTTGGTGCAGGCTGTGGCCGACACCGAGCAGGCGCTGGGTTTGCAGGGGAAGATCGGGATATTGTCAGACGACCGTTACGGCCAGGCCGCGCTGAACGCTGCCAGCGGCCGCGGCTGGTGGGTCGGCCATGCGGTTGAGCTGCCGCTTTCCAATCCGCTTGAATTCGACTACGGCCGTTCGATAGGTTCGCATCTGCTGAGCTGGCCCAAGGAGCATGTGGCCAAATGCCTGGTGCAGTTCCATCCGGATGACGCGGTGGAAAAACGGCTGGAGCAGGAAGCGCAAATCCGCGCCCTATACAACGCGGTGCAAGTCAGCGGCCATGAATTGCTGCTGGAAATTATCCCGCCTAAGGATTTGCCGAAAGCCGACGACACGGTGCTGCGCGGCATCAAGCGCTTGTATAACCTGGGGATTTATCCGGAGTGGTGGAAGCTGGAATCGATGTCGGAAGCGCAATGGGGTGCGATCGACCGCCTGATCGCCGAACGCGATCCATATTGCCGCGGCGTGGTCTTGCTGGGGCTGGCGGCGCCGGTAGACGAGCTGGCAGCCGGTTTCCGTGCGTCGCGGCATAGCAAAACCTGCCGCGGTTTCATGGTCGGCCGGACGATTTTCCACGAGCCGTCTAAACTCTGGCTGCAAGGGCAGATTGACGACGCCACCTTGATTCGGCAGGTGCGGACTACCTTCGAGCAGCTGATCGGGGTCTGGCGCGACAGCCGCAGTGATAGTAGCAACAACAGCGAACAGGAGCGGGCCGCATGAGTACTTCCGGTAAAACCATCCGCCTGACCATGGCGCAAGCGCTGGTGCGTTACCTGGCTGCCTTGCGTGTCGCTACCGCCGAAGGCGAAGTCCCTCTGTTCGGCGGCGTTTTTTCGATTTTCGGCCATGGCAATGTGGCCGGGCTGGGCGAGGCCCTGTATCAGCATCGGGAGCAATTGCCGACCTATCGCGCGCATAACGAGCAAGCCATGGCGCATGCCGCCATTGCCTACGCCAAGGCGCATATGCGGCGGCGCATGATGGCCGTTACCAGCTCGATCGGACCGGGCGCCACCAATCTGCTGACCGCGGCGGCGCTGGCGCATGTGAACCGCTTGCCGGTGCTGCTGCTGCCGGGCGATATCTTTGTCTCGCGGCGGCCTGATCCGGTGCTGCAGCAGGTCGAGAATTTCCAGGATGGCGGCATTTCCGCCAATGACGCGTTCAAGCCGCTGTCGCGCTATTTCGACCGCATCTACTATCCCGAGCAGCTACTGAGCGCCTTGCCGCGCGCCATTCAGGTATTGACCGACGCCGCCCAGTGCGGACCGGTGACGCTGGCCTTGCCGCAGGACGTCCAGACCATGGCTTACGATTATCCGGTCGAGTTCTTTACCCCGCAAACCGTCAAGTTCCGCGCGCAGGGGCCGGCGGCGGACGAGCTGCAAACGGCCCTCGCATTGCTGAAGAATGCCCGCCAGCCGCTGATCGTTGCCGGCGGCGGTGTGCTGTACGGCGAGGCGACCGAAGCGCTGCGCAGCTTTGCCGAAAAGCACGCGGTGCCAGTGGCGGAAACCCAGGCCGGCAAGGGCTCCCTGGCCTGGCGTCATCCCTTGCAGCTGGGTGCGCTCGGGGTGAGCGGTTCGCCGGCCGCCAATCTGCTGGCCGCCAAGGCCGATGTGGTGATCGCGATAGGAACCCGGCTGCAGGATTTCACTACCGGCTCACATGCGCTGTTCGGCCAGGCCAAGCTGCTCAGCATCAACGTCAATGCGGTCGACGCTGCCAAATGGCAGGGCACGCCGATGCTGTCCGATGCGCGCCAGGGCCTGGCGGCCCTGTCGCAGGGTTTGCAGGACTGGCGCGCCAGCACTGCCTGGCATGCGCTGGCGCTGGAACAGGCCAACAGCTGGCGCAGCACGGTCGACTGGATCACCAGCCAGCGCGAAGTCAGCGCACCGGCGCTGCCGTACGACGGTGAAGTGATAGGCGCAGTGCAGCGTTCCAGCATCGATTCCACCGTGCACGACATCGTGGTGTGCGCCGCCGGCACCTTGCCGGCCGAGCTGCACAAGCTATGGCGCACCTCGACGCCGGGCGGCTATCACGTCGAATACGGCTATTCCTGCATGGGCTATGAAATCGCCGGCGGCCTCGGCGTCAAGCTGGCGCAGCCGGACCGTGATGTGATCGTGATGGTGGGCGACGGCAGCTACCTGATGATGAACTCGGAAATCGCCACCTCGGTCATGCTCGACCGCAAGCTGATCATCGTGGTGCTGGACAACCGCGGCTACGGCTGCATCAACCGCCTGCAGCAAGCCTGCGGCGGGGCGCCGTTCAACAACATGCTGGAAGATTGCCTGCAGGGGCCGCTTGGTGCGCCGGCCATCGATTTTGCCGCACATGCCCGTTCGCTCGGCGCGCAAGCTGAAAACGTCAAGACCATCGCCCAGCTGGAAGCCGCCATGCAACGCGCGCGCGCTGCCGATCGGACCTATCTGGTGTGCATCGATACCGACCCGGCGCGGACTACCGAAGAGGGCGGCTGCTGGTGGGAAGTGGCGGTGCCGGAAGTGTCGCAGCGCCAGCAGGTGCAGGCGGCGCGGGCGGAGTACGAGCAGGCCCGGCAGCGGCAAAAAGTGTAGAAATCAGCGAAAGAAGATGATGACAAAACCATTTGACGTAAAAATCGGCATTAACCCGATTTCCTGGATGAACGACGATCTGCCTTCCCTGGGCGGCGAGACGCCGGTGGAAACGGCCTTGTCCGAAGGCGCCCGCATCGGCTATCGCGGCTTCGAGCTGGGCAACAAGTTTCCCAAGGAACCGGCGGCCCTGGCGGCGCTGCTGGCGAGCTACAAGCTGGAATGCGTATCTGGCTGGTATTCCGGCCGCCTGGCGACCGGTACGGTGGAGGACGAAATCGCAGCGGTCGGGCCGCATTTGCGGCTGCTGGCGGAAAACGGTTCCAAGGTAATGGTCTATGGCGAAGTCGCCAACGCCATCCAGGGACGGCCGGAGCCGTTGTACAAGCGTCCGCGCTTCCTCAGCGACCTGGAGTGGCAGCAGTATGCCGAGCGGTTGACGGCGTTCGCGCGCTTTACCCTGTCGCATGGCGTGCGCCTGTCCTACCATCATCACATGGGCGCCTATGTCGAGACGCCTGCCGATGTCGATCGCCTGATGGCGCTGACCGGCCCTGAAGTCGGCTTGCTGTTTGACAGCGGCCACATCACGTTTGCCGGCGGCGATCCGCTCGCGATCCTGGAAAAACATATCCAGCGCGTCTCGCATGTGCATTGCAAGGACGTGCGGCCGGCAGTGGTGAAGATGGCGCGCAACGGCAACTGGAGCTTCTTGCAGGCAGTGATCAACGGCGCCTTCACGGTGCCGGGCGACGGCGCCATCGATTTCGGCGCGCTGTTGCGGCTACTGCATCAGCATGGCTATCAAGGCTGGCTGGTGGTGGAGGCGGAGCAGGATCCTGCAGTCGCGCCAAGCTATCAGTACGCCGACATGGGCTATCGTCACCTAGCCACGCTGGTGCGTGAGATCGAGGCCGGCGCCGGAGCGCAGCAGGAGGCCGCATGAGACTGCTAGTCAAGGGCCAGCCGCAAGGGCGGGAAATCGTCAGCGTCACGCCGCAGTCGGCGGACTGGAAATTCGTCGGCTTTGCCGCCTACCGCCTGGCGGCCGAGGAGCGGATCCGTTTTGACACCGCTGAGCGCGAGATCTGTATCGTGGTGCTGCGCGGCGTCGTCAGCGTGCAGGCAGGTGATCACGCATGGAAAGAGATCGGCGAGCGCGATAGCGTGTTTGATCAGGTTTCCCCTTATTCGGTGTACGTGCCGCGCCGTCACGCGGTCACTGTCACTGCCCACAAGGATGCCGAAATCGCTGTCTGCAGCGCACCGGGAAGCAGCGACCTGGATGCGCGCCTGATCGAGCCGGCCATGACGACACGTTCGGTGCGCGGGCGCGGCAGCAATACCCGCTATGTCTGCGATATCCTGCCGCAAACCGCGGCGGCCGATCATTTGCTGGTGGTGGAAGTGGTGACGCCGGCAGGGCATTCCTCCAGCTATCCGCCGCACAAGCACGATACCGACAACCTGCCGCAGGAAAGCTTCCTCGAAGAGACCTATTATCATCGGCTCAACCCGCCGCAGGGCTTTGCCTTCCAGCGCGTGTATACCGACGACCGTGCACTGGACGAAGCGATGGCGGTCGAGAACCATGATGTCGTCATGGTGCCGCGCGGTTATCATCCAGTGGTGGCGCCGCACGGCTACGATAGCTATTATCTGAACGTGATGGCCGGTCCCAAGCGCGAATGGCATTTCAAGAACGATCCGGCGCATGAATGGATGCTGTCCAAATGAAGTGTGGGGCGGGAAGGGGGAGCGTAATTTGACTCCGACCCTAATTATTTTATTGCCGTCGTCAAATAAATTTGCAAACTTCGATTGACCAAAGCTATTAAGTTGCCTTATTATTCTGTCTTCGCGATTGCAGCAAGTCTTACGGGGCTTCGCAGTTTAGCCCACGTGGCGGAATTGGTAGACGCGCATGGTTCAGGTCCATGTGCCGCAAGGTGTGGGGGTTCGAGTCCCTCCGTGGGCACCAGGTAACTGGTGTGAGAAGTGTAGAGAAACCGCATAAACAGTCATGTTTATGCGGTTTTTTTGTTTTCCGGGCGGCCTTTGCGGTTTTGTCATCGGGGTAGTTTGCCGTATTATGTAAAAACCATAACAAGCTCGAGGTTGCCCATGGTTTTTATCGCATCGCTCGCGTTGCTTTCTCTGTTTGTGCTGTGGGGTGCGCTGTCGCCGCTGGGTCTGGCCGCTGTGATGCAAGCGGCGCTGGGCAGCACGATCGTCAATTTCGGCTGGTTCTATCTGCTCTCGATGTTCAGCTTCCTGGTGTTTGCGCTGTACCTGGCGTTCGGGCGCTTTGGAGCGATCCGTCTCGGCGGCGAGGATGCCGAACCCGATTTCAGCCGGCATAGCTGGTTTGCCATGCTGTTTGCTGCCGGCATGGGCATCGGGCTGGTGTTCTGGGGCGTGGCGGAGCCGGTCTCGCATTTTGCAACGCCGCCCAGCGGTCCCGCCGGCGGCCCCGAAGCGGCCCGCATCGGCTTGCGCTATGCGTTTTTCCATTGGGGCTTGCATCCATGGGCAGCCTATTGCGTGGTGGCGCTGGCCTTGGCGTTTTTCCAGTTCAACCGCAACCGGCCGATGCTGATGAGCACCACCTTCGAGCCGCTGATCGGCAAATATGCCCAGGGTCCCCTCGGCCAGGCCATCGATATCCTGGCGATCATCGCAACTGCCATCGGCGTCGCCACCTCGCTCGGTTTCGGCACCCTGCAGATCAGCAGCGGCCTGCACAAGGTGTTTGGCGTGGACAACGGCCTCAGCTTGCAGCTGTCGGTGATTGCGGTGGCCGCGGTGCTCTACCTGGCCTCGTCGCTCAGCGGCCTCGACCGCGGCGTCAAGATCCTCAGCAACCTCAACATGGTGCTGGCCCTGCTGCTGATGCTGTTTGTGCTGGCGCTGGGGCCGACCCTGTTCATCATGGACTCTCTGACCACCACGCTGGGCGACTACCTGGATAACCTGATCAGCATGAGCATGCGCATGACGCCGTTTTCCAAAGGCACCTGGATCGCCGACTGGACCCTGTTCTACTGGGCCTGGTGGGTGACCTGGGCGCCGTTTGTCGGCACTTTCATTGCACGCATTTCGCGCGGCCGCACCATTCGCGAATTCGTCACCGGCGTGCTGCTGGTGCCTTCGCTGATCAGTTTCCTCTGGTTCGCTACCTTTGGTGGCGCCGCGCTGCACGGCATCATGTTCGAGCATTTGCCGCTGGTGGATATCGTCAAGCAAGACAGTTCGCTGGCCTTGTTTGCCTTGCTCGATAGCCTGCCGTGGACCACCCTGACGTCGCTGATCGCAATCGTGCTGGTATCGGTGTTTTTCATCACCTCCGCCGATTCGGCCACCTTTGTGCTGGGCATGATGAGCAGCAAGGGCAGTCCGGCGCCGTCGGCCCGCATCAAGCTGACCTGGGGCGTGCTGACCGCCCTGATTGCCGCGGTACTATTGATGGCCGGCGGTCTGAAGGGCTTGCAGACCACCTCGATCGTGATTGCCTTGCCGTTCATGATCATCATGCTGCTGATGTGCGTGAGCCTGTTCCGCGCGCTGGGCGAGGAGGCCGATACGCTGGAGCGCCGGCGTCACGCGCGCGACCGGCTGCTGGAGCGTTTGCTGCGGGAGCGTGAGCAAACGCCGTCCTGAGCCCTGAGATCAGGGCGCGGTGGAGAACACCACCAGCTGGTAATTCTGTTGCTGGCAGCTGAACGGCGCCAGGGCTGTCATTTTCAAGCCCTGGATATGCGCCGCCAGCGAATGCGGATTGCGCTCGTCGATGAAGGCTGCGCCAAGATCGTAGCTGGCGCGGGCGTTGGCTTTCACGGCGGCAAACAGTTTTTGCAAGATGCCCTGGCCGCGCCACTGCCTGCCGATGCACACCGGGCCGTACACAAACACCCGCAACTGCTGCAAGGGCCGGCCTTCAAACTGCTGCCGGCCGAAGCTGGCGAGCATGGCTTCCACCACCGGATGGCGCGGCTGGGTTTCGCTCGGCACCATGCAGACGAAACCCGCCAGCTGTTCGCCATCCAGCGCTACCACAATGCCGAGCGCCTGGTTGATGGCGGCCAGTTGCTGCTCATTCATGCTGGAGACCACGAAGCCCTGTTTTTTCTCGTCTGCGCTGAGCTGGTCCGGCGTGTTTTGCAGCTGCAGCCGGACTATCTTCGAGTAATCTTCGCTGCGCGCCAGGCGTATTTCTATCATGGCTATCCTCGTCTCAACTTCTCTCCAGCTGTTTCAGATTCTGGCCGGCGCTGCCGGGCAGCCGCGCCAGTTGGAGGCAGGGGGAATCGATTCACCTTTCATGACCAGCGTCAGCGCGCCCAGTTTGGCATTGTCGCCTACGGTGGCGCCGTACAGCACGAAGCTGCGCGGCCCCATGTAGACGCGGCTGCCGATGGTGACGTGGTCGACCTTCATGACCCGGTCTTCAAACAGATGCGTCTGCGGACAAGCCTGTGCATTCAGTTCGCTGTAGTCGCCGATGCTGACGCAATCGAACTCGGTGATGTCGGTGGTGTTCATATAGACGCCGCGGCCGATGCGGCAACCCAGCAGGTTGAACGCCAGCGGCAGCCACGGCGTACCGCGCAGATAGCTCATGAAATTGGGTATCGCAATCCCTTCATACAGATTGGTCACGCCTTCCGAGAGCCAGACGAACGGCGTCCACATCGGCACGCTGCGTTTCTGGTAACGTCCCAGCAACAGCCATTTGAGGGCGGCGATAAAGACAAAAGTACCGATGCCGTACAGCAGACCGGCGCTGGTCAGCAATGAAATCACTTCGCCCCACTGGCCGGCGCCGGCCAGCGGCATCAGGTTCAGCACCACGGTATAGCCGACCGCGATCACGATCGCATGCGGCGAGACGATGCGGAAACCTTCTACCAGCGCACGTCCCAGGCGGCGCCGGCGCGACGGCCGGAATGTCAGGTGTTCCGGGAAGCCGCTGGTTTCCTCGCGCGCCGGCAGGTTGATCGGCGGCGAACCGAGCCAGGTGTCGCCCGGCTGCATCCGGTTGTTGTCCGGCACCCGCGAATGGACGCCGATCAGGACGTTTTCCGGCAAGATGGTGCCATCCGGCACATAAGCGCCGTTGCCGACGAAGCTGCGGCGCGAGATCACGGTGGGTTTCATGGTGATCCAGCCGCCATCGATCTGTTCGTCGCCCAGCAAGACGGCATCGGCGATGAAGGTGTCGTCGCCCAGCGTCAGCATGTCCGGCACCACGCCGAGCGCGGTCGAGATTTCGGCATGGCGCCCGATTTTTGCGCCCAGCAGGCGATACCAGAGCGGCGCATATACCGTGGCATATACGCCATGCAGGACGCTCAGGCTGGATTCCTGGATCTGGTTGACCAGCCATTTGCTGCAATACACATTGCTGCGCACCGGCCAGCTGCCGGCCCGCATGCGCGGCAGCAGGCTCCAGCGGATGCCGGCCGAGAGCAGGGCGGTGCAGACGATCAGGACAGCGGTCGCCGGGAAAGCCAGCACAAAGTACTTGGCCAGCTGGAAGGCCACATTGTTGCTTTGCATCCAGGGAAACATGTCGGTATCGTCCAGCCAGTCGATCAGGATGAAGCTGGGGAATACCGGCATGAAGAACAGGGTAGTGATCAGCAGGGCGCCGAACAGGAAGAATACCGATTCCCCCATCTGGCGCAGGCGTGTGACCGGCGGCCGTGGCTGCTTGCTGTCCGGATCGAAAGCGCCGACGTCGCGCGCCGGCGAGCCGGTCCAGATACGCTTGGCGGGAACCGACTGGCCTTCGCTGAGGGCGGTCTGGCCCTCCAGGTGGCCATAGGCGCCGACCCGGGTATCGCCTTCCAGCACCACATAGGAGCCGATGCAGCTTTCCCGTTCCAGCGTGATATTGCCGAGCAACAGCTCGCCATGTTCGACCCGGGCATTTTCAAAGTTGACGGCATTGCCGACGCTTACGCCATCCTCGATCACCAGCAAGTCATGGGCACGCAAGGTCATCGAGCCGATGATGACTTCCGAGCCGATCTTTGCGCCCAGCGCGCGCAGCCACCAGCTGTACAAGGTCGAACCGCTCAGCAGATAGGCTGGCGCGGCCTCGATCAGGCGGTCGGTCAGCCACCAGCGATAGTAGGTCACGCCCCAGAGCGGATAGCGGCCGGGCTTCAGGCGGCCGGCGATCAGCCATTTGGCGGCGATGGCGACGCCGAATTCGAACAGGGTCGCCAGCAAGAACACCAGCACCGATACGGCGATTGCGCGCGCGATCGAGTCGCCGGGATCGCCGGTGAAGAAGTGGTAGGTAAAGAACGGCGCCAGCCATTGCATCATGCGCATCGCCACCAGCCAGGGCACGGCAGCGGCTTGCGCCGCGCCGCACAGCCAGCGCTTGAAATCGGACGGCGCGCTCCAGCTGGTATCGACGCCGATGCCGGCCAGCGGCGGCTCCGCCAGCACCTGGGCAATACGGCCGATGGTACGGTTCATGTAGATGTCGCGCACCGTCACATGGGCGAAGGCTGGATCGGCGCGCAGGGCGGAGGCGAGTTTGGCTGCGAACAGCGAGTGGCCGCCAAGATCGTTGAAAAAATCGGCGCTGCGCAGGATAGGCTGGCCTGGGAACAGCTTGTTCAATGCCGCGAACAGGGCTACTTCGGCCGCCGTTTCGGGGGTGTCGGCAGCGCCGTCGGCAGCCATCGGGGCAGCCAGCGGCCTGGCCTTGAGGGCCTTGCGGTCGATCTTGCCGGAGGTCAGGCGCGGCATTTCCGTCATCGCCTCGAAGAAACCCGGCACCATGTACGGCGGCAGGCGCTCGCCGAGCGCCGCGCGCAGGGCGCCAGGAGCGACGTCCGCGCCGCTTTCCGGCACGATGAAAGCGATCAACTGGTCGATGCCGTCTTCCTGGCGCAGCACCACCGCGACGGTGCCGACGCCCGGCTGGCGCGCCAATACTTCTTCGATCTCGCCCAGTTCGACGCGGAAGCCGCGGATCTTGACCTGGTCGTCGGTCCGCCCCAGGCACTGGACCCGGCCGTCGGCTTCGATGCGCGCCAGGTCGCCGGTGCGGTACAGGCGGCGGTCATGTTCATTGACTGACCAGGGATTGGCCAGGAATTTTTCGGCTGTCAGTTCCGGGCGGCCGAGATAGCCTTCGGCGACGCCGGGGCCGGTAATGCACAGCTCGCCGACTTCGCCGCGCGGCAGCAGGATCAGGCCGTGTTCGACAGCCGGATTGATCACCAGCAGGCCGTAGTTGGGCAATGGGCGGCCGATGGTGACTGCTTCATTGGCGCGCAGCTCGGCCAGGCTGGCCGACACCGTCGCTTCGGTCGGGCCGTAGGTGTTGAAGATATGGCGTCCGGCTTCCGGTTTGGCCCAGCGGCCGACCAGCGATTCCGGGCACATTTCGCCGCCCAGGTTGATGATGCGCAAGCTCGGTACATCCTGGTTGAACAAGGCCAGCAGCGTCGGCACCGCGTGCAGCACGGTGACGCCGTTGGCGGCCAGCGCCAGCGGCAGGGCTTCCGGATCCGAGGCGATTTCCTTGGGGGCGATCCACAGCGTCGCACCGACCAGGTAGCTGATCCAGATTTCTTCAAACGACATGTCGAAGGCGACTGAAAACCCTTGATAGACACGATCGCGCTCGTTCACGCCCAGCACCGAATTTTCGCTGCGCAAGAAATGGCAGATGGCGCCCTGGGTGATGGCGATGCCTTTCGGCTTGCCGGTCGAGCCGGAAGTGTAGATCACATAGGCCGGATCGCTGCGTTGCACGCCTTGGCGGCGCAACAGGGGGGCGGCGGATGGCGCCAGCAACTGCTCCGCAGTCCATACCTTGCAGGGCAGATTGGCCAGGCGCGGCGCGAACTGCGCACAACTGACGATGCCGGGCGCATTGGCGTCTTCCAGGCAAACGGCAATGCGCTCGACCGGCGTATCGGCATCCAGCGGCAGCCAGGCAGCGCCAGCCTTGGCGATGCCGGCCTGCATGATGAGCAGGTCGATGCCGCGCGGCAGCCAGAGTCCGACGATCTGACCGGGGACCACTCCGGCGCCAATCAGCCCGGCGGCGACCTGGTCGGCGCGCTGGTCGAGCTCTTGATAGGTCAGCCGGCGCTCGCCGAAGATCAGGGCGACCTGGTGCGGCAGGCGTGCGGCAGTAGCCTCCAGCAGATCGGCCAGGACTTCATCGCGTATCAATTCGGCCCGGGCGGCCCCGTGCAGGATGTCCGGGTGAGTAGAAGCACCGCTGGCGGCCATACTATCGACGAGCAAAGACTGGGTCATGGAGAAATCTGGGTGAGGGATGGCAAACCGGCGATGTTAGCACGGAGCATATAGGTAACGTTCAGACAATTTTGCGTCAGCGGAAGGGTTTTTTCCAGTTGACATTTGTAGCCCCGTTTTGCCGCTGTTACATACTGTTTCCAAGGCATGTCATGGTTCCTTACGATCAACTTGCTAACAAGAAACTATTGGTCGTATGATGGGGTATTCGCAGCTAGGTAAGCAAGTAGTTTCTTTTTTTGCATGATCCCTCATTCCGCTAAAGTTTTCTAACGGTTCAACTGTTACAGCGAGGTTTTGTGATGCAGCGATTGAAGAAATTTTTGACGTTGGATGGCGGCCTGCGCTGGATCAAGGTGATCCTGCCGTTTTTGGCGATTGTCGCCTTGATGGTGGGACTGCTGGCGTTCAGCATGAATATCCTGTCCTCGGTACGGGCATTCGTCGGCGGCGAGAGCCTGTGGTCGAAAGCGCAGAAGGAGGCGGTATTCCATCTGAATCAGTACGCCGTCACGCAAGCTGACGCCGATTATCAGAAAGTCTTGAAAGCGCTGGCGGTGCCGATGGGCGACCAGCGTGCGCGCGATGAGCTGGATAAGCCCAATCCGGATATGCAAGTGGTGCGCCAAGGCTTTCTCGACGGCGGCAATCATCCCGATGATATCGATGGCATTGTCAGCCTGTACCGCAACTTCAAGAATTTCAGCCTGCTGAGCGAACCGCTGGCGAACTGGAAGATCGGCAACGATCTGATCCAGCAGCTCAACCAAGAGGCCCAGCGCCTGCACCAGGCGATCAACGCCGGCGATCCGGACCCGACGGCGATGATCGCCAGCATCGCCCGCATCCGCGAGATCGATGCCCGCCTGACGCCGCTGGAACTGCGCTTTTCCGCCAGCCTGGGCGAATCCTCGCGCCGGGTGCAGCGCCTGCTGCTGTTTGCGACGCTGGCGATCGCCATCGGACTGATGATTTTCGGCAGCTGGATTTCACGCTTCATCCTGATCAAGAGCGACCAGTTCAAGGAAGCGCTGAAGATCAGCGAGGAACGGCTGCAGCTGGCCATGCTGGGCAGTAACGATGGCCTGTGGGACTGGGACATCCAGGCCGACAACATCTACTATTCGCCGCGCCTGAAGGAACTGCTGGGCTATACCCTGGAAGACGACGAGCCGACCCCGCTGCAATTCCTGAACTGCATTTACCCATCCGACCTGGATGCGGTGCGCGCCAAGCTGACTGCGCATCTGCATGACAATTCGCCGTGCGACATCGAATTCCGCGTGGTGACCAAGGCCGGTGAACTGCGCTGGGTGCGTTCCTGCGCGCAGTCGACCAGCAATTCGGCCGGCAAGCCGGTACGCATGGCCGGTTCGTTTACCGACATTACCGCCCGCAAGCGTGCCGAAGAACAGTTGTATGCGGCCAAGGAAAGGGCGCAGGTCACGCTGGAATCGATAGGCGAGGCCGTGATCACGCTCAGTACCGACGGCCTGGTCGAATACCTGAACCCGACCGCTGAAATACTCACCAGGTGGACCCTGGCGTCGGCACGCGGCCTGCCGCTGGAAAAAATCCTGAATGTGGTGGGCGAAGCTTCCGGCAACCGGGTGCCGGACCTGATCCACCAGATCCTCGACAACAGCATGCCGGTCGAAAACGCCTCCAACCTGCTGCTGGTGTGCGACGACGGCAGCGAAGTCGCGGTCAACCTGTCGGCCGAGCCGATCCGCAACCTGAGCGGCGAGACTATCGGCACCGTGCTGGTGCTGCATGACGTCAGCAAAGACCGGGAATACGCAGCGCAGTTGTCCTACCAGGCCAGCCATGACGAACTGACCGGCCTCATCAATCGCCGCGAGTTCGAACGGCGCCTGACCGTGGCGATGATCACCTCGCGCGACCAGCAGCGCCAGCATGCCGTGCTGTACCTCGATCTGGACCAGTTCAAGGTGGTCAACGACACCTGCGGCCATGCCGCCGGCGACGAGCTGATCCGGCAAATCAGCGTCTTGCTGAAGCAGCGCCTGCGCGACACCGATACCATCGCCCGCCTGGGCGGCGACGAGTTCGGCGTCTTGCTGGAGAACTGCCCGGTAGAGCATTCGCTGCGGATCGCCGAGGGCTTGCGGCAAACCGTCGCCGATTTCCAGTTTGTCTGGTCCAACAAGCCGTTCAGCATCGGCGTCAGCATCGGCCTGATCAACCTGGCCGGCGAAATGCATACGCTGGGGCAGATCATGAGCGCTGTTGACGCCGCCTGCTACCTGGCCAAGGAAAAGGGCCGCAACCGGGTGCACGAGTACCGCCTGGATGACAGCGAGCTGTCGATACGGCATGGCGAGATGGAATGGATCACCCGCATCAACGAAGCCCTCACGCACGAGAGATTTTGCCTGTTCTCGCAAGAAATCGTGGCCCTGGGCCAGAAACCCAGCGACGGCGTGCATTTCGAGATCCTGCTGCGGATGCTGGACAAGGACGACAACCTGGTGCTGCCGATGGTCTTCATTCCTGCCGCCGAGCGCTACAACCTGATGCCGGCCATTGACCGCTGGGTGGTCGCCACCGTCTACGCGACTCTGGCGAAAATGCGCAAACAAGGACAGGGCCTGGATATACAGACTTGCGCCATCAACCTGTCCGGCACCAGCATAGGCGACAGCAATTTCCTGCATTTCGTGCAGGAGCAGCACGTGAAATTCGGCATTCCGCCGGAAATAATCTGCTTTGAAATTACCGAGACCAGCGCCATCGCCAATTTTGCCAAGGCCGCCCACTTTATCCAGGAATTGAGAAGCGTCGGCTATCGCTTCGCGCTGGATGACTTCGGCGCCGGCATGTCGTCGTTCGCCTACCTGAAAAACCTGCCGGTGGATTTCATCAAGATCGACGGCGGCTTTGTCAAAGACATGCTGAACAGTCCGACCGACTATGCCATGGTCGAGGCGATCAACAAGATCGGCCATCTGATGGGCAAGCAGACGATTGCGGAATTCGCCGTCAATGAGCGGATCATCGCCACGCTGACTGAAATCGGCGTCGATTTTGCGCAGGGCTATGGCATCGGCCGGCCGCAGGCCTTCGGCATCGGCACCGACAGGAATCTGCTAAAAGCCAGTTAGGGAGTGAACGCTCAGGTCAGCGCCGCTTTCAGCATGCTGCGGAACGTGCGTGGACTGCATTTGTCTATGTTGACCTGCGGCGTGCCATGCCAGGCGGCGAAACGTTGCAAGGCTGCCGCCAGTTCGGTGGCCAGCCGCTGGGTTTGGCGGGCGCCGTTTTCCAGGTACAGCGCCTTGACTTCAAATATGCCCTGGCTGCGGTGGGCTTTGGCATCGAGCCGGCCCACCAGCGCGCCACGGTGCAGGATCGGCAGGGTGAAATAACCGTAGCTGCGTTTGGCCTCGGGCGTATAGCACTCCAGCCGGTAATCGAAATCGAACAGTTCTAGCGCCCGTTTGCGGTCCCACACCAGCGGATCGAAGGGTGAGAGCAGGCTGGTGACGGTTGGTTTCAGCTTGCCTGCAGCGGCGTCCAGCGCTAGCTGGCGGTGCGCCGGATGGATGTAAACCGGCTGCTGCCAGCCTTCGATGCCGGCTTTCAGCAGGCTGCCGTCGGCCACCAGGGTTTCCGGATCGGGATCGGGGCGGCTCTTGGCGGTACGGAAGTAATCGCCTATCCAGCCAGCTTTGGCCACGCCTAGCGCGCGCACGGCGTTCAGCAGCAAGGTGCGCTGGGTGTCGGCGCTGGATGGCATGCGGGCATCGTCCCAGTCCGGCAGGATACGCTCGGCGAGATCGTAGATGCGGTGGAAATTATGGCGCTTGGCGATCATCAGGCGGCCGGCGGTAAACAGCACCTCAAGCGAGCGTTTCTCCGGCTTCCATTCCCACCAGCCGCCGCCTTTGCCGTCGGTGCGTTTGAAGTCGGCGGAACGCACCGGGCCGTTTTCGCGGATATGCAGCAGCAGTTTTTCTATGGTGGCGCGATGTTCTTCCATCCATTTGGCCGAATATTTCCAGCCCATCGAGCCGGGATCTATCATGCGATGGCGGAACAGGCCGTAATCCTCGATCGGTAAAAAGCAAGCCTCGTGGGCCCAATATTCGAACAGCTGGCGTTCTTCCAGCAATTCCTCCAGCCAGCACTGCGGATAGCTGCCGAGCCGGCTCCACAGCACCAGGTAGGGGCTGCGCGCTACCACATGGATGGTGTCGATCTGCAGTACGCCCATCTGGCGGATGGCGGTCAGTACGTCTTGCTTGACGGCTTTCCGGCGCGGCGGATTGAGCAAGCCCTGCGCCGCCAGCTGCAGGGCGCGCGCCGCCGGCAGCGAGAGCTGGATGGTGTCCATGCCGGCGCCGTCTTAGAGCGCCAGCGCCTGCAGGTCGAGGCGCTGACCCAGGCGTGGCGGGCACCAATAGTAGCCGCCGGTGACCGGCTGCGAAAAGCTGAACAAGGCATCGACGATATCGTCTTCATGGCCGAGCATGCGGCGCAGCACGTTCTCAAAGCGGTCGCTGGATTCGCCGAAGGCGATGAATTCCGTGCCTTGCTGCAGGCCGTTATCCCAGGGCATGGAGTGGCGCACCATATAGGCCTCCGGGGTAAAGCTCTCCTGCGCGCTGCGCTTGACGTGGGCCGATTCCGGCGCATCGTCGATTTCTTCATTGTCTTCAATGCGGCGGCCGATGGTGGCGTCGCGCTGCGCCGCCGGAAAGCCGCGGAAACGCGTCAGATCGTGGATCCAGCGCTGGACCGCGACAAAACTGGCGCCTTGGCGGCCGGCGCCTTGCGCCACCAGCGCCGCTTCTACCGCAGCGTCGTCATGGGGATTTTCGGTGCCGTCTTCATAGCCGGTGAGGTCGCGGTTGTCGCGATAGCGGAAAGTGTCCTGGCTGTTGTCCAGCACCAAAGCGTCGGCCAGCAGCGCGACCAGTTGGGCGCTGCGCTCGAACAGCGTACTGCGGTCGTCGCCGCGCAGCAGGATCCACAGCGCCTGTTGGGTCGACGGCGCGCTGCAGCCGACGCCGTCCAGCGCCGGGAAGGCGCGCAAGCCTGCTACATGCTGGTCGAGGGCTTGGATCAGCGGCAAGCCCAGTCCGACGATGCCCCAGTCTGCCTCGAAGGTGTCGCGCAGGCGCAGCAGCGCAGCGCGTGGATCGGGGCCGGCCAGGCGGAATGTGAGGGAACGGCCTAGTGGCGGAAGCGGCTGGAGGATGCCGGGTTGGGCGAAATCTGCAGTTACGGGCATTGCTTTTCCTTGAACGAGGGAAGGGTGAAGAGGGACGATATTAGCGGATTCTGACAATTATTTCCGGGCAGGGCGGCAAAAATTCTATCCTTTATTGTGCTTTTTCCGCCTGCCTGGCTTGCCGCTTGCGCAGGCCTGCAATGATGTCGCGCCCCGTGAAATAGTCGGTCAGCCTTTGCTTTTGATGCGGCAGCAGCTGGCTGGCGGCGATCAGGCCGGGCCAGGCTTGCAGGGCTTTCTTGCAGACCTCGGCAATCACCTGGCGCAGCGGCGGCTCCAGCATGCCGCTGCGGTTGGCGAAAGCGCGCAGGGTTTGCGGCGACAAGAAGGAACGCTTGGCCTGGCCTTCGGCAAACTTGAGCGCATGGCCGCTGCCGTTCAGGTACACGCTATATGCCACCACGTCGTAGGCGGGCGAGAATTCGATGTCGCCGCCGGCCAGGTAGCGGATGCCGAAATTTTTCAGGTGGGCGTCGTAATTGCCGATCAGTTCATTGACGGTAATGCGCCGCAGCAGCTCATGACAGGCTGCGGTGCCCAGCTCGGGCACGGCTTGCATCACCAGCGCCATGTCGGCATAAGTGGCGCCGGTATATTTCTTGTCCGGATCGACTCCGAGGATCTGGCAAAAATCCTCGACATGCAGCCGCCCGGGCTGGTCGCGGTCGAAGCGCTGCACCGCCAGGAACTGCTGGCCCGGTTCCGCCGCGTAGGGGTGTTCCGCCATGATCGCCGCCAGCGGCTGCAAGGTGGCCTCGCATGCCGTCACGCCTGCGGCGCGCGCCAGTTGCAGCGACAGGTGTTCGACTTCCGGCAGGCGATCGTACTGGGCGGTCGGCAGCTTGCCGATGATGTGGGCATCCTTGTGGCGGGTGCGGCTGACATAACGGCCGCCTTGCAGGATCAGGGCCAGCTTCGGCTGCATGCCGGAAATCGAGACGCCGTCGACCAGCGGCGCGGCGATCACGCTTTCTTCAATCGCTTCCTGGTCCTGGGTGACCAGGCGCGTCATCATGGCGCGCGTCAGCTTGGTCGGGATGGCGCGCACCGCGCCCGGCAGATCACGGCCGCAGGCGGCCAGCAGCTCGAAGTGATCGTCTTCGGCGCATAGTCTTTCCAGCGCGATCTGCTTGCGCAGCACGCCTTCAGGCAACAGGTTCTGGAAGAATGCCGGGAGGCGCATCTTGCCTGGGGAATTGAAGATTGCCGCCAGCGGATTGAGCAGCAGCGCCATGTCCTGTTGCGGCGTGGCGGCGCGCATCGAAAGCGACAGCGTCGGGCGTTGCGGGTCTTGCGCATAGGCGGGATCGACCTGGAAGCGCACCATGTCGCCATACTGGAACAGGACGCCGGCCTGGCGTTCGCCAATGAAAATATCCAGCGCGCTCAGGTTCATTTCTGCTTCCCTTGCCTTGCCAGCGCGGCAGCGACCAGGCTCTGGATTTCGTCTTCGGCAGGCGCTTGCGCCGCAATCGACGAGGCCATGGCTTTCGGCAGCAGCGCTACTTCCAGCCCTAGCTGGTCGGCTATGGTCATCAAGGTGCTGAGGCGGGGATCGCTTTTGCCGGAAAGGACGCCGCGGATGGTGACCGCAGTCAGTCCGCTGTCCCGGGTCATGGCAATGACGGATAGCGCCAGCCGTTGTTTCGCTTGCCGGAGCACGGAGGAAAGTTCGCCGAGGGTTTTCATGATGATCGATAAACTATCGTTTATTTGATTATGGATAGTATAGTATCTTTTCAATGAAAAGATAGAATAATATCTTTTTTAATTTAAAAGATAGTTTAATATCTTTTAAAGATTTCTGGCCTGAGCAAAAAAACCACCATTCATGCACTGCATCGCAGCCGGCCGACATGCTGCCGGCTGGCGAAAACCAACTAAGCATCTCCGAAAACCTTCGTTTTGCAAATCGCTTGAATCGATTACCGTGGCCATTAGAGCGGTAACAGTTCGCAAACGCCTGATCATTCAATCACCGAGGGAAAACATGCTTAACAATATTCTGAAACGCCTGCCGCTGCTGGCCGCCGCTGCCGCTATCGCCGCTTCTGCCGGCGCGGCGTGGGGCGCCGGCCAGGAAGTCAATATAGCCTATCAGACGGTGGTTGAACCCGCCAAAATCGCTCAGGCTGACGGCGCTTATGAAAAAGCCAGCGGCTGGAAAATCAACTGGAAAAAATTCGACAGCGGCGCGGATGTGATCACAGCCGTGGCATCCGGCGATATCCAGATCGGCTATGTCGGCAGCAGCCCCCTGGCTGCGGCGGCAACGCGTGAACTGCCGATTGAAACCATCCTGATCGCGGCGCAGATCGGCCAGGCGGAAGCGCTGGTGGTGCGCAACGGCAGCGGCATTGCCAGCGCGCAGGATCTGATCGGCAAGAAAATCGCCGTGCCTTTCGTCTCGACCACCCATTACAGCCTGCTGGCGGCGCTCAAGCATTGGGGCATTCCTGCCTCCAAGGTGCAAATCCTGAATCTGCGGCCGCAGGAAATCACGGCGGCATGGCAGCGCGGTGATATCGATGCCGCCTATGTCTGGGATCCGGCGCTCGGCAAGGTCAAGGAGAGCGGCAAAGTGCTGACCAATTCGGCCGAAGTTGCGAAGTGGGGCGCGCCGACCTTCGACGCCTGGATCGTACGCAAGGATTTCGCGCAAAAGCACCCTGATTTCGTCACTGCCTTTGTCAAGGTTACCGGCCAGGCTTACGCCGACTATCGCGCCCATGGCGCGGAATGGAATGCCGGTTCAACGCAATTCGAGAAAATTGCCCGCCTGACGGCTGCCAAGCAAAGCGATATCGCCGAACTGCTGGCCGGCAGCGGCTTTCCGACCCTGAGCGAACAGCAGCAGTTGCTCAGCGGCCCGACGGTGCAGGCGCTGGCAGCCACGTCCGGCTTCCTGCAAGAACAGAAAAAGGTGGAGCGCGTACTGCCCGACTACCAGCCCTATGTGAACCCGGCGTTCGCCAAACAGGCTGCGGCGCAATAAGGAAACGACATGATCCGTTTGCAGGCAGTCAGCGTGACTTATCCGTCGGCGGCGCGGCCGGTCTTGCGCAACCTTTCGCTGGATTTGCATGATGGCCGCTTTACCGTGGTGATCGGCGCCTCCGGCTGCGGCAAGACTACCTTGCTTAACCTGATCGCCGGCTTCCTGCAGCCGACTGCTGGCAGCGCCAGCATCGACGGCCAGCCGATCACCGGTCCCGGCGCCGAACGCGGCGTGGTGTTCCAAAGCGATGCCTTGCTGCCTTGGCAGGAAAACGTCGCTTTCGGTCTGCGCCTCGCGGGGCAGTCGCTGCAGCAGCGCCAAGCCAAGGCGCGCGAATACCTTGCGCTCACCGGCTTGCAGGATTATGCCGACGCCGCCATCTGGGAGCTGTCCGGCGGCATGCGCCAGCGCGTCAGCCTGGCGCGCGCGCTGGCGGTCGATCCGCGTTTCCTGCTACTGGACGAGCCGCTGGGCGCGCTGGATGCCTTGACCCGGGAACAGATGCAGGAACACTTGCTGCAGGTATGGAAGGCCAGCGGCAAGGGAATTTTCATGATTACCCATAGCGTCGAGGAAGCGCTGTTCCTGGCGACCGACCTGGTGCTGCTGCGAGCACGTCCGGGACGGGTCGCCAGCGTGCGCCGGCTGCATTTCGGCGAACGCTTCGCCGCCGGCGAATCGGCCCGCAGCATTAAGTCCGATCCGCGTTTTGTCAGCTTGCGCGAAGAAATCCTGGAGCAGCTTTTGCATCCGCAGGCAGATGAAGTACCAGAGGAAGCCTATTCATGAGCGAGTTGTCCGTTACCCTGGCGCCGCTTGAGCTGCCGCACGATCCGGTGGCGCAAATGCTGGCGCCGTACCCGGCCGCCTGGCAAGCAGGCCGGCGCAATCCTGCCGCGGTCGGGCCGCGCACCGGGTTTGTCATTTCCGACCGCGGCATCACGCTGCTGACCGTGCTGGGTTTGCTGGCGCTCTGGTGGCTGGTCAGCGCGCTGGCGCTGGTGCCGCCGCTGTTCCTGCCGTCGCCGCTGGCAGTGCTGCAGAAATTCAAGGCGGTGGCGCTCGATGGTTTTGTCGACGCTACCTTGTGGCAGCATGCGGCAACCAGCGTCGCCCGCGTGTTTGCGGCGCTGCTGCTGGCCGTCGTCAGCGCAGTGCCGGTCGGCATCCTGATCGGGCTGAACCGGCGCGCCAGGGCGGTGTTCGACCCGCTGATCGAGTTCTACCGGCCGATCCCGCCGCTGGCCTACCTGCCGCTGATCGTGATCTGGTTCGGCATCGGCGAGCTGTCGAAAGTGCTGCTGATCTATCTGGCGATCTTTGCGCCGCTGGCGATCGCCACCTTGCACGGCGTGCGCCGGGTCGAGCAGAACCGACTGCGGGCGGCGCAGACGCTGGGCGCAACGCGCTGGCAGCTGGTGCGGCATGTGATCCTGCCATCGGCCGTGCCCGATATCCTGACCGGCGTCCGCATTGGCCTGGGCGTCGGCTGGTCGACCCTGGTGGCGGCAGAGCTGATCGCGGCTACCCGCGGGCTTGGCTTCATGATCCAGTCGGCTGCGCAGTTCCTGGTGACCGATGTCGTCATCATGGGCATCCTGGTGATCGCCCTGATTGCGTCGACATTCGAATATGGCTTGCGCTGGCTGCAGCGCAAATACGTGCCCTGGGAAGGGCGCGCATAGGCGCGGGCCGGTTTTTCCCGGCCCGCGTTTACTCCTAGTGCGGACTAGCTGTGGGGCGCACCACGATCTCGCTGAGATCGACGTCGGCCGGCTGTTCGATGGCGAACAGTATGGTGCGCGCGACCGCTTCGGCGGAAATCGCGATCTTGCGGTAGGTTTGCATGTTCAGCCTGGCGTCGGCGTCGCTGATGCTGTCGGCCAGTTCGGATTCGGTCACGCCGGGAGAGATGACGTTGACTCGGATATTGGTAAGCTCCTGGCGCAAGCCGTCCGAAATCGCCCGTACTGCAAACTTGGTGGCGCTATATACCGCCGCGGTGGGCACCACCCGATGGCCGCCGACCGAGGCCACGTTGATGATCTGGCCGCTGCCCTGGGCTTGCATGACCGGCAACGCGGCTGCAATGCCGTACAGTACGCCCTTGATGTTGACATCCACCATGCGTTCCCATTCATCCACCTTGAGCTGCTCCAGTCTCGACAGCGGCATGACGCCGGCATTGTTGACGATGACGTCAACCCGGCCGAAGCGGCTTTTGGCGAGCGCCACGATATCCTCAAGCTGGCTGCGCTTGGTGACATCCAGGGCTTGATATTCTGCTATGCCGCCGGCGGTGCGGATCAATGCCGCCAGGGTTTCCAGGCGCTCGGTGCGGCGCGCCCCCAGCACTACCCGGGCGCCGTGCGCCGCCAGTATGCGGGCGGTGGCTTCGCCGATGCCGCTGCTGGCGCCGGTGATGATGACAACCTTATCCTTGATTCCAGGCATGTATTTCTCCTTGTGACCCCGGGCAGGAAGCGCCGGGCATGCCTGCACTGTAGGGCGTGGCAAGCGGACGGAGATAGCAGGATCCGCGCGACTTCTTGCACGATCCTCCAGATCTTGGAGTAGGCAGCGACGCACCCGAGTGAAAAATAGTAGACTCGTTCAAACACTGCAAATGGCAGGAAACGAGGTGGAAAATGACAGATTCAGAAGCAATCTCGGCGGAGCGTGTGGTGTCTTTGCAGCAAGCCGAACTGGCGCGCCTGATTGCGCAATACGCTGCCACCGATGGCGTACACCAGACAGCGATCGCGCCGCTCAACGTGGTGCGCATGTCGCAGCCCTCGGTGCCGACGCACTCCTTGCACAAGCCGGCCTTGTGCATCATCGCCCAAGGCCAGAAGCGGGCGATGCTGGCCGATGAAGTGTATGTCTACAACTCGGCCAGCTACCTGGTGGTATCGGTCGATTTGCCGGTTTCGGGCCAGGTCACGCAAGCGTCGCCGGAACTGCCGTACTTGTGCCTGCGGCTGGATCTTGATCCGAAAGAGATCGGCGAGCTGATCATGGCCACCGAACGCCGCGCCAGGAAGAGCGAGTCGCCGGCGCGCGGCATGTTTGTCAGCAAAGCCACCACCAGCCTGCTGGATGCGGTGCTGCGCCTGATGCAGTTGCTGGCGGCGCCGCAGGATATCCCGGTGCTGGCGCCGCTGGCAATGCGCGAAATCCTGTACCGGCTGTTGCAGGAGGAGCAGGGCGGCATGCTGCAGCAGATTGCCATGTCCGATAGCCAGGCGCAGCACGTGGTCAAGGCCATCGAACTGATCAAGCGCGATTACCGGCTGCCGCTGCGTATCGAAAACCTGGCGCGCGAGGCCAATATGAGCTCATCTTCGCTGCACCAGCATTTCAAGGCAGTGACGGCCATGACGCCCCTGCAATACCAGAAACAATTGCGGCTGCAAGAGGCGCGCCGCCTGTTGTTCACCGAGGTCGGCGATGCCGCCACTGCCGGCCATCTGGTCGGCTATGAAAGTCCGTCGCAGTTCAGCCGCGAGTACAACCGCATGTTTGGCGCCCCGCCGGCGCGCGATGCGGCGCGCTTGCGCAGCGCCGGCCTGGCCAGTGCGGCGTAGGCCAAGGCTGGCTTATTCGGCGCGGGCGGCGGCATGCTGTTTGGCGCCGCCGCGGCGCGAAACGCTTTCTTGTATCGCCGCCGCGATCAGTATGACGGTGGTCAGGCCGGAAATCATCAGCTGGTCGGTGAAGTAGGCGAAGGGGATCAGGGCCGCCAGCAAGCCCAGGCCGATCATGTGAGAAAACGGGAACCAGCGGTAGACCACCGTCTTGTAGATGCCGTTGCCCAGCAGGTAAACCATCGGGCCGCCGATCAGCACTGCCAGCGATTTGGTGTCGATATGGCCGGCCGGATGGGCGATCGCCAGCTCGTTGCCGACCGCCGTAACGATCACACCGGCGACGATGATCACATGGGTGTAGTGGAAGTAGGCGCCAATGCGGCCCGGATCGTTGGAGTTGACGATGGCTTCGGTGCCGGCCTGGCTGCTGGTGTCGAAGTAGATCCACCACATTGCCAGGCTGCCCAGGAACGCGACCAGGAAGGCAATCAGGGTCGGCATGTCCCAGTTGGCCATGTGGCCGATGGTGGCGCCGGTCACCAGGATCGATTCGCCCAGCGCTACGATGACGAACAGTTGGCAGCGCTCGGCCATGTGGCCGCCTTCAATGGTCCACTCCTGTGTCTTGGAGCGGCCCAGGCCGGGCAGCCACAGGCCGATCATCGGCGAGAAGTATTCGCAGGCCACCGCCGCGATCCAGAACAGCAGCCGGTATTCCGCGCTGGACCAGCCGCCGGCGATCCACAGCGCGCCCGAGATGCACAGCCAGCCCAGCATGCGCTGGAAATTCTTGCTAAGAGCGTGGTTGCGTCCAAGGTGAAGCACCACGAACAGTGTGCGGCCGATCTGCATGGCGGCGTAACACACCGCGAAAATCATCCCGCGTCCGCTAAATGCATCCGGCAGTGCCGCCGACATCACCAGGCCGACCAGCATGACGGCAAACAGCATCAGGCGGATCGGCAAGGTGTCGGGATCGAACCAGTTGGTCACCCAGCAGGTGTATTGCCATACCAGCCAGACCGCAAACCACAGCACCAGCGTTTGCAGGGCGCCTAGCGGCGTGAGATTTTCCAGCAGGTGATGGGACAGCTGGGTAACGGCAAAGACATACACCAGATCAAAGAACAGTTCGACCGACAGCACCTTGGCCTCATGGCCGTCGCGCGCCCGCAGCAAGTTGGCTTTACCCCAGATACTCATCGCTATTTCCCTTTATTGCCAGACGCCGGCGCCAGCTTTCGTCATGCACAATAAAGGATGCTTCCGCCATGTGTCAATTGCCGCGCAGCGCTCCGGATCAGGCCTCGCTGAACTCTGATTGTGCACTGCGCGTGCTGCGCCAATGTGGCTGCTCAGGCGTACGTGCGCTTGACCGGCTATTTAAAAACGGCTGCTCGCCGGCCAGGATGGGTGGGCTTTTCTGCACTTCGATCAGGCAGGCGAACAGGGCGTGGCCATCCACCTTCATCGGCGGCGCCAGGCGCTGGATGATGAAGCCGCCGCGGCGCAGCCAGCGTTCCATGCCAATCGGCGAGACCGTGACCAGGCGCTTGGCGCCGAGCCGGGCAGCGCAGGCAATCGAGGCCTGCAGCAGTTTGACGGCGATCGATGACGATACCTGGTTCAGCGCGCTGTCGTTCTTCTTGTTGAAATCCATGGCCGCAAAACGCGACAGCTCCCAGATTTCAGGATGGCATGGCGGCGCGGCGCCTTTCAGCAGCTGCGGAAACACTTCGCTCAGCAGGTATGGCTGGCGGGTCGGCAGCAGGCGGCCGCAGCCGATGACTTCCCCGTCTCCGTCCTGGGCGACGACATAGACGGTGCCGGCATGATCAAACTGATCCAGCTCCACGCCTTCTTCGGTATCCAGCTCCCAGCCCAGGGTTTCGACGAAGACCTTGTGGCGGTAGCGGCATACTTTGGCAAAAAGTTCTTCTGACAGCTCGCTGGCGGCTCCGGAAATGACTTTCATCGATGACTTCCTTCACGAAAATATATATTTATTAATTTTGGGATGCCGGGAGGGATCGGCGTAACTGTAAAGGTTGACAGTTGCGCGAAGCGGCAATAGCGAGGCAGGCATGCGGCAATCTGCATGCGCCCGCTGGCCGCCGCAAACCGCGGCAGACGAAAAAAATCCGGCCGCAGCCGGATTGTGGGGCGATGCGCTTGGCGCGCCGACGGTTACAAGATGCCGAGCATGGCAGCCTTGATCGCCGCCGCGGTTTTATTGGTCGCGTTGAGTTTTTTCAAGGTGTTCGAGATGTGGAAATTGACCGTGCGGTCGGAAATGTTCATGATCTCGCTGACCTCGCCCGAGGTCTTGCCGTCTGCCGTCCAGCGCAGCACCTCGATTTCGCGCGCGGTGAGCTGGCTGGCCGCTTCCGGCATGTGCTTCTCGACCAGCAGCAGTGACAGCCCTTCGTGCGCCACATCCACCAGCCAGGATAGCTGGTGCGAAATTTCGCGCAATTCCTTCTGCGATACATGGTCGTCAGAGCGCGACAGGTTAAGCAGGCCGCAGATTCCCCTGGCGTCATGGCGGGATTGCGCCCATCCCGCATGCAGGCCATGCGAGCGGGCGTCTTCCCAGAACGGCCGGTTGCTGGCGAGGTTCTGGTCAGACCAGATCATCGGCAGGGAAGAATTCCTGCCATGGCTGACGGTGGGGTCGATTCTGTCGTAGCGCTCCTGGTTGTAGCGCTGCTGCCAGCCCGGCGAGTAGTTGTTCAGGCTGATCACCTTGGGCTGGGCCACCGGCCATGGCAGGCGCATATCGTATGCGCAGTAATCGAAGCCAAGCCGCTTGACGATTTCCGATAATGAGTTAAATAGAATGGGCGCGGTTTTCGCGCTCAGCAGTGACTGCATTTGTTGCTCTTGCCAATCAACCATACCTGCACTCCCGTAAAAAATGTGTGTTTTTCATGGAAGGAAAGTCTTTTCTCATGCTGTAGCACCGGCAGCAGTCCTGACCGATATGGATGGTTTTATATCGGTTGCCGGACTGGATAACGGCGCTGCAACATCACTTCAGCTAGCATTTGGATGCCTTTTTTTGGCGTCAGTTGCGGTACGCGAGCCTCGGATTTCCGCGTCCGCAAAAAAGTTTCCATTAAGAAATTTAACATACTTTTATTGCCATGGACATAGGCGGGGGCCTGAGTACACATTCAAATAATGTTGTTGATATGTTTACGTTAGTCCGAAACGGGCTGCACCGGTGCTTCGTCGATGCTTGAAATCAGATGAAACGCATCTTGAAATTCTTGCCTTTGATATTGCCGTTGCTCAGTTTGGTGAAAGCTTGCTTGGCGATGCGGCGGTCGAGGGCGACATAGGTGATGAATTCAAAAACGCTGATCTTGCCGACCTGCTCCTTGCTCAGACCGACGTCGCCGGTCAGGGCGCCCAGCAGGTCGCCCGGGCGCAGCTTGTCCTTCTTGCCGCCCATGATGCACAAGGTCAGCATTGGCGCGGTCAGCGGTTCGCCATAGGCCGGCTCCAGCTCAGCCAGGTCGAACCAGGCGACCGGTCCCTGCTGGTAGTCCTCGATCAGCTTGACCCATTTCTTTTCGTTCGGCGCGCACAAGCTCAGCGCCAGTCCGCGCTCCTGGCCGCGGCCGGTGCGGCCGATGCGATGGATATGGACTTCGGTATCTTTGGAGACGTCGACGTTGATGACCGCGCCGAGGGTCTGGATATCCAGGCCGCGGGCGGCGACGTCGGTCGCCACCAGCACCGAACAGCTCTGGTTGGCGAAGCGCACCAGGATCTCGTCGCGCTCGCGCTGTTCCAGCTCGCCATACAGCGCCAGCGCGCTGAAACCCTGGGCGCGCAGCTCGTCAGCCAGTTCGCGGCAATGGATCTTGGTGTTGCAGAAGGCGATGGTCGAGACCGGTTTGTAATGGTTCAGCAATTGCGCTACAGCTGCGTTGCGGCCTTCGTAGCTGACTTCGTAGAAACGTTGTTCGATACGTCCTTCGTCATGCTGGGCCTCGACCTTGACTTCCGCCGGGTCCCTCAGGAACTCGGCGCTGGCCTTGCGGATATCGTCCGGATAGGTGGCGGAAAACAGCAGGGTCTGGCGGCGCGCCGGGCAGGCGCTGACGATGCCGGAGATTTCTTCGTAGAAGCCCATGTCGACCATGCGGTCGGCTTCGTCCAGCACCAGCGTCTGCACGGTGCCGAGATTGATGCTGCCGCGGCCGATATGGTCGCGGATGCGGCCCGGGGTGCCGACGATGATGTGCGCGCCGTGCTCCAGCGAACCGATCTGCGGTCCCATCGGCGTGCCGCCGCACAGGGTCAGGATCTTGACGTTGTCGGCAAAGCGCGCCAGCCGCCGCAATTCTTTCGCCACCTGGTCCGCCAGTTCGCGGGTCGGGCACAGCACCAGCGCCTGGATCGCAAAATAACTGGGATTGAGTTTGTGCAGGATGCCGATGCCGAAGGCGGCGGTCTTGCCGCTGCCGGTCTTGGCCTGGGCGATCAGATCGCGCCGTTCCAGGATCACCGGCAGGCTCTGCGCCTGGATGGTGGTCATGTCGTGATAGCCCAGGCTATCGAGGTTGCTGAGTAGCGCCGGCGCCAGCGGCAGGTTTGAGAATGAAGATGTTTTCATGAGGGTCGCCAGCTTAAAAAGGGGGCAAGTCTAACAGCTGCATCCATATAGGGCCAGCGCTGCCGCCTGCTTGTCAAAATAACTACTGCTCATACAGCTCAAGCGGCAGGCCGTCGGGGTCGGCAAAAAACGTGAAGCGCTTGCCGGTGAATTCGTCGATGCGGATGCTTTCCACTGCGATCTCCTTGTCGCGCAATTCCTGTACGGCGGCGGCCACGTCCGGCACCTGGAACGCCAGGTGGCGCAAGCCGCAAGCTTCCGGCCGGCTGGGACGTGCCGGCGGCGCAGGGAAGGAAAACAGCTCAAGCTGGACGCCGTCCGGCGTGCGCAGGTCGAGCTTATAGGAGTCGCGCTCGGCGCGGTAGGTTTCGGCGACGATCTCCAGGCCCAGCAATTCGATGTAAAAACGCTTGGAGCGCTGGTAGTCAGAGGCGATGATGGCGACGTGATGGATGCCGGAAATGTGCATGTGTGTTCAAGGAATAGTTAGTCCAGGTGGCATAACTATACCTCGAGCGGGGCATGGATCAATATTGCCCGATTCCGCTCAGGCCCAGCAAGGCGCCGGCCGCCAGCACCCACAGCGGATGTACCTTGCTCCTGAAGGTGATCAGCGCACAGCCGCCGGCGATCGCGGCCAGGCCCCAGGTGTGGGCCGAGGCTTCGGTGATCAGCGCGGCGCTGGCCGCCACCAGGCCGACCGTCATCGGCACCAGCCCGGCCTGGACGGTGGCGCGCCAGGGCTTATCCTTGAAGCGCTGCCACAGGTGCAGCACGATGGCGGTCAGGATCGACGACGGCCCGAACTTGGCCAGCGTCGTCACCAGCACGCCGGGCCAGCCGGCCACATGCCAGCCGACCAGCGTCACCACCATCATGTTCGGTCCCGGCGCAGCTTGCGCCAGGGCGAACATGGCGCTGAAATCCTGGGCCGACATCCAGTGATGGATATCGACCACCTGCCTTTGCATTTCCGGCAGGATGGTGTTGCCGCCGCCGAACGCCAGCAGCGACAGCTGGCTGAAGATGGCCGCGAGAGAAATCAGGTTGGCGCTCATGACGGCAGCTTCCAGGTCAGCAGCACGCTGAGCGGCGCCAGCACCAGCATGGTCGGCAGCAAGGGCAGGCGCAGCAGCGCAATGGCGAGGAAAAACAGGCCGGCGATCAGCAGCGGTACCGGTTTCTTCAACAGCGGCAGCAGCATCTTCAGGGCCATCGAGATCAGCAGGCCGGACGCGGCTGCCGCCAGGCCGGCAAACAGGTGCTGGATCTGGATGTCATGCTGGAAGTGGTGGTAGACCACGCCCAGGCCGATCACGATCAGCGTCGGCGCCGCAATCAGTCCCAACAGCGAGGCCAGGGCGCCGGCCAGACCACGGAACTGCATGCCGATCGCCACCGCCAGGTTGATGATGTTGCCGCCCGGGAGGAACTGGCAGAGGCCGAGCATTTCAGTGAATTGCTCAGGATCCAGCCAGCGCCGCTGCTCCACAATCATGCGCCGCGCCAGCGGCAGCACGCCGCCAAAGCCGATCAGGCCGAGCGAAAGAAAGCCGACGAACAATTCGCGCGTGGTGGGCGTTGCGCCGAGCGCGTCTTTGTCGTTAAGGGTTGTTTCTGTAGTCATCTTGGGCGTCAGGAGCGGTTACACATTGGCGACGATAAATAGCCGCTTGAACGGCAGCAGCGTGACGCCGTTGTCGCGTTGTGGATAGGCGCTGCGCATCGCTGCCGCATAAGCGTTCCTGAAATCTTCCCGCTGCGGTTCCGGCAACGCGTCCAGGTAAGGCCGCAAGCTAGTGCCGGCAGCCCAGTTGGCGACGGCATCTTCGCCGCTGAGGGTGTGCAGATAGGTGGTTTCCCAGATATCCAGCGTGCTGCAGTGTGGACGCAGCAGGTCGTAGTAACGTTCCGCGCTGAGGATGCCGGGTTGCGGCTGCAATTTACCCATATGCGGCGCAAATGCCGGCGCAGCGGCCAGTTCCGCCTGCACCCGGCGCAACGGCGCGTCTTGCATGGCCGGCACCTGCACGGCCAGCCAGCCGCCCGGCCGCAGAAAAGACAGCAGGCGCGGCATCAGGGTGGGGTGGTCGGGCAGCCATTGCAGCGTCGCGTTGGAGTAGATCACGTCCAGCGGGCCGTCCGCCTGCCACTGATCGAGGTCGGCGCGCAGGAAGCGACATTCCGGCACCGCGGCCGTGGCGGCTGCCAGCATGTTGGCGGAACTGTCGACGCCCAGCACGTCGGCGGCTGGCCAGCGTGCTTTCAGCAGTGCCGAAACATTGCCGGTGCCGCAGCCGAGGTCGACCACTTGCCGTGGTTCCTGTTCCGGAACATAGGCTAGCAGGTCAAGGGCAGGGCGCAGCCGCTCGTTGCCGAAGAGCATATATTGTTTTGCATCCCAGATGTCGTTGGCGGTTTTCATGTTTTCTCCTAGGATTTATCACAAGCTTGGAAATCGGGGCAATCCCGTCCGGTCCCGGGCGGAATCGATATTTGTCTCTGTAGAGGCAGTAAATATTGAATCGATAGACGCATGTTACAGAAAACCAGTGCTTCCACAAATCGACTTTTTTGCCGCTTTGTTGTGAGCTATAATCACAAGCATGTCCCGCCAACTCCCGCCTTTGCAGGCGCTGCGTGCGTTTGAAGCCGCCGCCCGCTTTGAAAATCTCTCGGCCGCCGCCGAGGAACTACATGTGACGCATGGCGCCGTCAGCCGCCAGGTCGCCGCGCTGGAAGCCTGGCTGGGCATGCCGGTATTCCACCGCATCGGCAAGCGTGTGCAATTGACCGACGATGGCCGCCGTTATCTCCTGACGGTGCAGGCGGCCTTCGATAATATCGCGGCCGCCACCAGGCTGCTGCGTGAATCCGGCACGGTGCGCGTGCTGCACATCAACTCTTTGACGACGTTTGCAATGCGCTGGCTGCTGCCGCGCCTGAGCAGTTTCCAGCGCCTGTATCCTGGGGTGGAGCTGAAGTTGTCCACTTCCACCTCGCAGCGGCCGCTGGGCGAGGCTGGCGAACGTTTCGACGTCGCGATCCGGCGCGGCCCCGGCCACTGGCCAAACTGCGAATACGGAGAATTCCTGCAAGAGAGCGAGCTGCCTGTGTGCAGTCCGGCCTTGCTGGCGCGGGCGCCGATCCGCAGCGTCGAGGATCTCGCTGCGCATACGCTGCTGCACTCGGATACGCGACCGGATGCCTGGCCAAACTGGCTGGCCAGCGCCGGCGTGGCGCCGGCCGCGTACAAGAAAAAGCAATCCTTCGATCACTTTTACCTGGCATTACAGGCTGCCATCGATGGTCTCGGCGTGGCGCTCGGACCGCTGCCGCTGATTGCCGACGAGCTGGCCAGCGGCCGCCTGCTGACGCCGTTGGCGGAGCCGGTGATCCGCACCAGGAGCTACTGGTGGATCGTGGCGCGGCAGCAGGCCGAATCGCCGCTGATCAAGCATTTCTGCGACTGGCTGCAGCAGGAGGCGCAGCGCTGAACGATAGTGATGCATAATGGCAACGGCCGTTCTGGACTCAGATAAATAATAAATCAATGAGGAGACACCCATGCGCGTTACCAGACTCAAGCTGTCATCGACCTTCCTTGCCGCTGCCTTGCTCAGCTCCCTGCTAGCCGCCTGCGGCGGCGGCAACGGCGACGGACTGACGACCCAATCGAAGACCTTCACCGCCGACGGCGGCGTCTCTTCCTTTTACCAGTGGAGCGGGACCATCCCGACAACTCCGGGCGTATTGCTGCAGCAGGAAGCCCTGCCGGCGGCGCAGGTGCTGCCCAATGCGGCGCAAGGCATCCGCATTCTCTACAGTTCCACCGACGGCGACGACGGCAAGACCGCCATCTATGTCTCCGGCGACCTGCAACTGCCGAAAGGAACGCCGCCGGCCGGCGGCTGGCCGGTGATCGCCTGGGCCCATGGCACCGTCGGCGTGGCGGATATCTGTGCGCCGTCGTGGACCGTGCGCGATCCGCGCGATGTCGATTATCTGGACGCCTGGCTGGCGCAAGGTTATGCGGTGGTGTCGTCCGACTACCAAGGCTTGGGCACGCCCGGCTTGCATCCCTATCTGCACTCCCGTGCGGAAGCCTATAGCGTGCTGGACGGCATCCGCGCCGCCATCAAGAATTTCCCGCAACTGTCGAGTTCGGTCGTCATCGTCGGCCAGTCGCAGGGCGCGCAAGGGGCCATCGCCACCGCTGGCTATGGACCAAGCTATGCGCCGGAGCTGAAGCTGCTGGGCACGGTCGCTACCGGCGTGCCGTACCAGCTGCAAAGCGTGCTGGCCTACCTGAATGCGCTGACGGCGCAGGTGCCGACCACTGGTTTCACTGCAGTGCTGGGGACGCTCGAATCCTACGCCTGGTTGGGTTATGCGACGGCGGAAAGGGTAATCCCGAATTTCCTGCTGTCCGATCACCTGACCGCCAAGGGCAAGGCGTTTTATTCGGTGGTGGCAAGCCAGTGCCTGGGGCCGATCGAGGATTACATCAACCAGAACAAGCTGGTGACCTCGGATGTGTTCAGCGCCGACGTCACCGCCTGGGCAACCCAGGTGCTGCAATATACCAATTATCCGACGGTCAAGTTTGCCGCCCCGGTGTTTGTCGGCACCGGCACGCTGGACACGGATATCCCGACAGTAGTCCAATATCTGTTCGCCAAGGACGCCTGCGCTGCCGGCAGCACTGTCGAGCAGCACTACTATGCCGGCCAGACCCACGACAGCACGGTGCTGGTCTCGCTGGCGGATTCCAAGCCGTTCGTGCAGAAACTGTTCGCTGGCCAGCCGATCACCTCGAACTGTGCCGCGCTGACACCGCCGCCCTGAGTTTGCGGAGGCTCGGATTGCCTGGGGGCGCAGCGCGCGCCCAGGCGGCAGGGGTTAGGGGCTGGGCTGAGGTAAAGGCTTGGCCACCAGGTCCATGCGCCGTTGCAGCCGGGCCAGCGCCTCGCTGTCGCCGGCTGCCTTGGCGCGCTGCGACTGTATGCCTAGCCAGGCCAGCAAGGGCCGGCGCCAGCCCTGGGCCGAAGCGGTCTCGGTGGCGGTCGCGATATCGGCCGGCGTCAGCCGCCCGCTTTTCAATAATGCACCGGCGGCCACCAGCCGCGACAGCGGATCCTGGATCTCGCCCAGCCGGCCGCTACTGACGACAGCCCGCTGCTGGGGCGGCAGCAAGGCGCTATCCAGTCCCTGCCACTGCCCGTTCAGATAGGCAGAATAGCTGCGCTCAGCGGCATCGGCATCTGCTGCCAGCGGCTGGAAGCCGGCGCAGTTGTCGAATTCCAGGCTGGCGACACGGGTGGCGCAACGCATCAGCTCGGCGCGCGCCACCAGGTCGGGACGGCCGGTGCTGGCAACGGCATCGCGGGCGCGCGCAAATTCGACGTCGGCGACGCGGCTATCTCCACTCAGATACGCCGACGAAAAACTCTGCAGGGAACTGTAGGCATTGCCTTGCCAGTCTGGCTGCGGCGGCTTGCTGCTGCAAGCCGCCAGGGTCACGGTGAGCAGGCCGAGCAGGTAGCGGGATGCAGTTGTCATGGCAGTTTGAGCTCCGTATCGCGGGCGAAAGGCCATTTGCGGTTGATTTCATCCACCAGCTGCGTCACTTTGCGCAAGCTGGCGTCAACTTCTGCACGCAGGGCGCCGAGGTCATTGCTGGCGATGCGGGCATTGCTGCCTACCGCCTGCGCTTCCGCCAGAACCGCGTCAACCTTTTTCAGGCTGGTGCGGGCGTCGCTCAGCACGCCGTTGAGCTGGACAATCGCCGCTTGCGCATCGTCCATCACGCCGGGCTTGCCGCCGGGCTGGCCAAATACGCGCTGGTCAGCCTTGGCCAGCAGGGCGTTGACGCGGTCCAGGGTGGCGACAATTTTCTTGGCGTTTTCATCGCCGCCCAGTGCGCCGCCCAGCACGCCGTACTGGCCGTTCAGGCGGCCGGTCAGGGTCTGCACGTTGGCCAGGCTGGTGTTCAGGCTGGAATCGGCTGCGGTGATGGTTTGCAGGTTTTCCAGCAATTCGCGGGCGGTTGCCACCAGCCGTGGAATTTCCGCTGCAGTATCGCCGCGCAGTACGCTGCGTTCCGAGTCCGGCGGCAGCAGCGGGTCGTCCAGCACGCCGGTGAAGGCGCGAATCCGGGTGTCGCCGACCAGGCCGCGTTCCAACGTGAAGACGCTGGAAGTGCGCAGCCAGTTGGCGTCTTTGCGCGGTACGTCGATCAGGATACGGGCCTTGCCGTCCGCGCCCAGGTCGATGCGTTGCACGCGGCCTATCGGGAAGCCGGAGAAGGTCAGGTCCATGCCTACCAGCACGCCTTCGGAATCATCCGAAATCAGCACCAGGCGCTGGGTGCTCTCGAATACGCCGCGCGCATACATCACGTACAGGACAAAGCTGCAGACCAGGGCGCCCATCAGGATCAGCAGGAGCAGCGCCTTGAGTTCGACGTGGGCCGGCTGGGGAACAGCGGGAACGGGAGATTCGGGGACTGGTGTCATGGTTTTCGATCAAATATATTTCACTGCCAGCGCCCCGACTTCAATCAGGACCAGCACGAACAGCAGGCGCGTTGCGCCCGGCTGCAAAGTAGAAGAAAGATTGATGTTGCGGCGCGCGCCTTCCAGGATGGCGGCCA
>Ga0210409_10000491_pt1 | contig 63794 bp, 57 predicted proteins | sample IncBWH17MmetaG_FD_161649 | JGI IMG/M metagenome (GOLD analysis project Ga0210409, IMG submission 161649) | Forest soil microbial communities from Barre Woods Harvard Forest LTER site, Petersham, Massachusetts, United States - Inc-BW-H-17-M | ecosystem: Environmental > Terrestrial > Soil >... | reverse complement strand
TTTTTACTTCCTACACCAACTTCAACCCGCTTTATTTCCCTCAAACTTCGCTCTCAAATCAGCCTCAATCACTCGCTGCTGCTTCGTTTATTTCGCGTCGTTCTCAACGGGAGGCGAACTATAGCAATCCCCCCAATTCCCCGCAAGTACTTTTACGCAAATTCTTTAAAATATTTCGATTTATTTGATTTAGCCCTGATACCAGGCATTCCTCGCCGCTAAAGACGCTCTTTTAAGTAGCAATTTTATACATCCACCGAATTCAATACCGCCCAGCGGGCAGCGCTGACGCCCTTCTCCAGGCTGATCCGGCTGACAATCTGCTCCAGCTGCAAATGATTGCTGGCAGAAGTAATCAGGTCTGCCCGTACTTCCAGCTGCGTGCCGGAAGCCAGATCCTCGCTATGCAGCGACTGCACTATCAGGTGCGGCATGCCGTTCAGCATATGCAGCATCAAGGTGCGCACCTGCACTTCATCTTCCGGACGGCATACTATAGAGAGGCGATACACCTGCTCGGTTTCCGTCGCGCTATGCAGATCCTGGCGGTTGATCATATGAGAGACTCCGCGCAGCAGCACGTTCGCGCCCAGGATGGCGGCCGCGCCGATGGCCGCTTCCAGCGCGTGCCCAAGGCCGCACAGCACGCCGACCGCTGCCGAGCACCACAGGGTGGCGGCCGTGTTCAAACCCCGTACATTGATCCCCTCGCGCATGATGACGCCGGCGCCAAGAAAGCCGATACCCGATACGACATAAGAAGCAATCCGCGTTGCTCCCTGCGGATCCGACTCAAAGGCGGACACCATCACGAACAGCGAGGCGCCGATAGACACCAGCGCATTGGTGCGCAAACCCGCCATGCGCTGGCGCATCTGGCGTTCGGCGCCAATCAGGGAACCCAGAGTCAGAGCGAGCAATACGCGCAGGGTAAATATTTTCCAATCCATCTTCGCTACCTTTCTGCATGCGTCGCCATGCGCACGGCATGGCGGCATTTCATTGGCGCCCGGCGCCGCTTCAGGAATTGAAGAACAGCCGGCCAGGCAAATCAAACAAACGGATGGGAGATAAATGACGAAGATGCGGGACGCATCTCCGGGCTGCTACAGCGCGTCAATTCACTGGCTGTAGCGATAAATGCTTGCTAGCAGGTGAATTACAACGGGCTGGGCGCCCATCCGAGGGTACTGGTACAACTGTCCAAAATCGGGTCTCCTGCAAACATGGTCCACAGGATTCTATTTAGAGCGCATAGGCAAGTCAAGCCGCGGGGAGCGCATCGGCTGCCAGCTTGCGCAAGACGTGGCCGGCGGCAACCAGGCCAAAAGTGGCTGTCACCACCACCGCCGAGCCGTAGCCGGCGCAATTCAGGCCGGTAACGCCTGGCGCTGTATCGGCATCGACCGCGCATGCCTGCTCCACCAGCGGCGCGCTGATGGGCTCGGTAGAAAACACGGCATCGACGCCAAAACGGACTTTATCGCCACGCGGAAAACGGTACTCCGAGCGTAAGCGCTTGCGCACCTTGGCCAGCAGCGGCTCCTGTTCGGTTTTCGCCAGGTCGCGCACTTCGATGCAGGTGGCGTCGACCTGGCCGCCGGCGCTGCCGATGGTGATCAGGCGGATGCCCTTGTCACGGCAATAAGCGATCACTGCCGCCTTGGCGCGCACATTGTCGATGGCGTCGATCACATAGTCATAACGCCCTTCACCGATCATTTCCGGCAGATTGTCAGCGCTGATGAAATCTTCCACTTCGGTGACATGGCAGTAAGGATTGATCTGGGCGATGCGCGCCGCCAGCGCACTCACCTTGGCCTGGCCGAGCGTATCCGTCAGCGCGTGAATCTGGCGATTGATATTCGATTCGGCCAGATTGTCGAGGTCGATCAGGGTCAGATTGCCGACGGCACTGCGCGCCAAGGCCTCCACCGCCCACGAGCCGACCCCGCCGACACCGATCACGCAGACATGCGCCTGCAGGAATCGGGCCAGCGCGGCGGCGCCGTACAAACGGCCAATGCCGCCGAAACGGCGGTCGAAATCAATCTCGTCGAGATCGACCGCAGTGGGGATAGAGGCGCCGGAAGCGCTGCTTACAACAGATGAGGACATGATGGGCAACTGAAAGTGAAATGACAGGCATGTGACAAGATAAACCGCGATGAACTTGATACAGATCAAACTGGCTACCGCTATTGTGGCTATTTTACCGGCTCTGCATGACGGATCACTTTTGAAGTGCTTTAATATGAAATGGACACCGCCATCAACCAGTTATCAAATAAGCATCCATCCCCCGATGCATGCTCCCATCAGACATGAGATATACACCATGCCCAACGCACTGATCGCCACCGCACCAGATTTCAGCCAGCCGATTGCGGTGCTCAAGCATTGCCACGACCGCATACGCAAACAGCTTGAGACGCTGCAGAACCTGCTCGGCCATGTGCCTCAGCATGGCAACGATGCCCAGGCCCAGCAAGCCGCGCACAGCGTCATGCGCTATTTCAACCAGGCCGCGCCGCATCATCACGCCGATGAAGAAGTCGACCTGCTGCCGATGCTGACCATGACCGCCAGCGGAGAAGACGCCGCCCTGCTGCAGAAACTGATGCCGGAAATCCTGGCCGAACATCATCAGATGGATAGCCTGTGGCAGGCGCTCAACCTGCAATTGACGCCGATCGCCGACGGCGCGGCGGCCACGCCGGCAAGTCAGCTGTCGGCGCAGGATGTCCAGCAATTTTCCGCGATCTATTCCGCCCACATGGAAAAGGAAGAAACCTGGATCGCGCCGATGGCGAAACGGCTGTTCAGCGCACAGCAGATGCAGCAGCTGGGATCAGCCATGCAACAACGCCGAGGAATTACCCAATGAATCAGCAACTAGACAAATCGATTGCGGACCTGCGCATAGACTATAGCCAGGCCAGCCTGTCGGAAACCGACACCGCGGCCGATCCGATTACCCAGTTCGGAAAATGGTTCGATGAAGCCATGCGCGCCGAAGTCCCGGAGGCCAACGCCATGAGCCTGGCCACCGTCGGCAGCAACGGCCGGCCGTCGTCGCGCATCGTGCTGATCAAGCAGTTCGATGAACAAGGCTTCACCTGGTTCACCAACTTTGAAAGCCGCAAGGGCCACGACCTGGAACAACATCCTTATGGCGCCTTGCTGTTTCACTGGGTCGCGCTGGAACGCCAGGTGCGCATCGAAGGCCGCGTCGAAAAAGTCGACGACAGCGAAAGCGACGCCTACTTCAACAGCCGGCCCTTGCGCAGCCGGCTTGGCGCCATCGCCTCCGCGCAAAGCGAGACCATCGCCAGCCGCGAACTGCTGGAAGCAGAGTACGCCAAGGCCGAACAACAATTCGGCGAACACCCGCCGCGCCCAAAACACTGGGGCGGCTACAGACTTTTCCCGGATACGGTAGAATTTTGGCAAGGACGCCGGTCACGTTTGCACGACCGGATTTTGTATACCTTGGACGCAGATGACAAGTGGCTGCGACAACGCCTGCAGCCTTAGGGGCCGTCATCATCACCGTCACCGGTCGACGCTGACCGCTTGGTACAAGTATTTAATGACCGGAGGAGAAATCGTGTTCTGGGAAAAGAAGCTTGAAAACTGGGTTGATGATATCCGCCACCGCGCCGCAATACCGCTGCGGCTCGAATTATGGAATGGTCAGCGTTTCGACTTCGGCACCTATGCGGCGCCGGAGGTCACTGTACGCGTGCCGCATGTATCGGCGCTGAGCTACCTGCTGACGCCATCGCTCGCCAATCTCGGCGAAGCCTACGTCGAAGGGAAAATCGAAGTCGAAGGAAAAATCAAGGAAATCATCGCCGTCGGCAATGCCCTGGCAGCCAATTCCCTCAAGCCGGACGGCAAGTTCGCGCGCATCACCCGCACCTTCCGCCACAACAAGGAAAAGGATGCCGAGGCGATCCGTTATCACTACGACGTCTCCAACGATTTCTACAAGCTGTGGCTGGACCAGAACATGGTGTATTCCTGCGCCTATTTCGAACATGGCGATGAAGACCTGGACACCGCGCAGCTCAAGAAGATCGATCACATCCTGACCAAGATCCAGATCCAGCCGGGCCAGACCCTGCTCGATATCGGCTGCGGCTGGGGTGCGCTGGTGCTGCGGGCAGCGCAGAAGTTCGGCGCCAGGTGCGTCGGCATCACGCTCTCGGAAAACCAGTTTGCGCTGGCGAAAGAGCGTGTGGCGCAGGCCGGGCTGCAGGACCAGATAGAAATCCGCCTGCAAGACTATCGCGACATCACCGGCAGTTTCGACCGCATCACCAGCGTCGGCATGTTCGAGCATGTCGGGCTGATCCATCTGCCCATGTATTTCTCGCGCATCCGCGAGCTGCTGGCCGATGACGGCATCGCCATGAACCATGGCATCACCACCACCGACATCGACAATGGCGAGTCGCCCTATGGCGGCGGGGAATTCATCGAGAAGTATGTGTTCCCGCACGGCGAGCTGCCGCATATCGGCATGGTGCTGAAAACCATGCAGCAAGGCGGGCTGGAAGTATTCGACGTGGAGAACCTGCGGCGCCACTACGCCAAGACCTGCGGCATCTGGGCCGACAACCTGGAAGCCCATGCCGACGAGGTCAGGAAAGCGGCCGATGACCGCCGTTTCCGTATCTGGCGGATTTACCTGGCGGGGAGTTCCTACGGCTTCGAGCGCGACTGGATGTCGCTGTACCAGGTGGTCTGCCGCAAAGCCGGGCGCAGCGCCGGCACGTTACCCTGGTCGCGCGATTACATATACCAGGGCAAGTGACTTGAGCAAGCCATCCGCTGCGCTGATCGGCGCAGCGGCGCGAGTTTAGCTGGTCACTTTAACTTTATCGATGAACATCTTGCGCAGCTTCGCCACTTTCGGCGCCACCACGAAAGCGCAGTAGCCTTGCAGCGGATGCTGGCGGAAGTAGTTCTGGTGGTAGTCTTCGGCCTTGTAATAGGTTTCCGCAGCGCTCAATTCGGTGACGATGGGCGCATCCCACACATTCGCCATTTCCGCAATCACCTGCGCCGCCGCCGCCTTTTGCTGCGGCGACTGGTAATAGATCGCCGAGCGGTACTGAGTACCGACGTCGTTGCCCTGGCGGTTCAGCGTGGTCGGATCGTGGATGGTGAAAAAGATTTCCAGCAGCTCGCGATAGCTGATCTTTTCATTATCGAATGTCAACGCTACCACTTCGGCATGGCCGGTCGTGCCCTCGCACACCTGCTCATAACTGGGATTTTCCACATGGCCGCCGGTATATCCGGACTCGACATGCTCCACCCCTTTGATTTCCTGATAAACCGCTTCCAGGCACCAGAAGCACCCACCTCCTAATACCGCAACTTCTTTAGTCATGGTCGCTACTCCCCTGGTTACTCACAATTGACAGTTTCACTGTAACGCAATCTGCTCTGTCTTGTCGACGTGGAAATACGCGATCCGGCCTTGCCATACAACAGACGAAAAAAAACCCCGTCTACACGGGGCTTTTTAAGATGAATCTTATCCGGCGATTTAGAACTTGTAGCCGACTGTCAGTACCGACACCAGCGGATCCAGGGTCAGCTTGGTGGTGCTGTGGACCGGACCGTTAGGAGTCTGTGTCGTCAGGTCAGCCTTGGTCTTGAGCGGCACGTACGAAAAGCCGAGGTTGGCGGACCAGTTCTTGTCGAAATTGTAGGCAAAGCCGACGTTCGCGACCGGCACCAGGTTGCTGCTCAGGGAAGCGCTGGTCTGGGCATTCGGATTACCGGCTGCGACAGCGCCCAGCAAGTTGGTCAAACCGCTGTTGAGCTTGATGTTCGAGTACCAGACGTAGGACAGGCCGGCGCCGACGTATGGACGGAAGGAGCTGGTCGGCTCGCCGAAGAAATACTTGGCGACGATGGCAGGGCTCCACAGCTTGGCGGTGCCGATCTGGCCCAGGCCTTGCAATACAGGGCCGGCGCCGTTCAGTTTCATGGTCGGCGGAATACCCAAGTCCGAAGTCACCGCGATATTGTCGGTAAAGAAGTGGGTGAATTGCAGAATCAGCGTGTCGGCGTTATCGACAGAAGCGCCGGTGCCTGGAATGGTAGTGCCGTTGACTTTCAGCTGTTCGCTGGACTGGTGCAGGCCGATGTGGGCCCAGCCGGCGTTGACCACGTTGTCGCCGGCTTGCTGCGCCATTGCCGGAGCCGCGAATGCTGCCAGCACCGACAGGGCAGCCAGTTTTGGCAATACGTTAAATTGTTTTTTCATATGTCTTCTCCAAGTTTCACTTCATTTTTAGTAGCGGGATCTTGCCTGCATCGGATGCAGTACAAACCCATTTGCGGCACTTTGCAGTTCTGGCTGGCCAGACAGCGCTCTATTCTTCGACTTCAACTATCAGGACAAGAGAGATTTACGATCCGAATCACATCTCTTCCCTGCCCTTTTCCCGAAAAGAACGCGCGTGCTATTCTTTTTTTTACACTATGCCAGCTTTAGAATCATTTGACTATAGTTGTAGCTTTTTTACCGCAATTATTTTTTGAGGCTCGTTTTAAAGCCCGTTTTAAACCCCGCCAGGACGGCTAAGGAATCGTGCGCGGCACGACGTAAACGATCGTTAATCCCCTGCCAGGCCAGCTCCGACGGCGGCGCTTCCACCACAATCAGGTCGGCAGCAGCGTGATCCATGTTGCGCAACGCAGCATAAAGCTCGTGGGCATACGGTTGCGGCGCGGCGGCCATGGCGAATTGCGCCGCCAGCGGCGGACCGCCGGCCGCCATGGCAGCCGGCGAATAAGAGATCAGCGCCAGGCTTTGCCCGGCCTGGTGTAGTTGCAACAGCGTCGCCGCCAGTTGCGGCGGCGCTACCAGCAGCACCGGCGTGCGCGGCGCATAGTGCGATTCCAGCGTGCCGGAAGCGCGCGGCGCGGCCGCATCGGCGGCTTGCACCGGCATGCCCAGCACAGCGCTGATTTCGGCAGCGCTGATGTGGCCCGGCCGCAACAGCACCGGCCCGTGCGTCGCCATACGCGACAAATCGACAATCGTCGATTCGATCCCGACTTCACTCTGGCCGCCGTCCAGGATGCATGCGATCGGACTATCGCCGTCAGTGTCGAACTCGTCCCGCACGTGCTGCGCCGTGGTCGGACTGACATGGCCGAACTTGTTGGCCGACGGCCCGGCGATGCCGCCCTTGCCGCCCTTGAATTCGCGCAGCAAAGCCTGCGCCACCGGATGCGACGGACAGCGCAGACCGACCGAACTCTGGCCGCCCGAGACTTGATCCGGAATATGCCCAGCACGCGGCAGTATCAGCGTCAGCGGCCCCGGCCAGAAGGCCGCGATCAGCGCCTGCGCCTGTGGCGGAATGGCCTCGGCCCAATAACTGATATCGGCTTCGGGAGCCACATGGACGATCACCGGGTGATTGGATGGACGCCCCTTGGCGGCGTAGATGCTGGCAACCGCGGCCGCATTTTCGGCATCGGCGCCCAGCCCGTACACCGTTTCCGTCGGAAACGCCACCAGCTGGCCCGCTTCCAGCTTGCGGGCAGCCAGGCGGATCGCTTGCATGTCGATAGTTGCGTCCGTCATCGCATGCTTCATTCAGGCGGCGATGCCGAGAATGGCGCAGGCAGCTGCCAGTTGCTGCTGCGCTTCGGCTAGCGTCGGCGCAATAAACGTGATGTGTCCCATTTTGCGGGCACGGCGCGCCTGCGCCTTGCCATACAAATGCAGATGCGCCGCCGGCAACGCCAGGATCTGGTCCCATGCCGGTTCGCGCGTCTGTTCGCTGGCGCCGTCAAACCATACGTCGCCGAGGATGTTCAGCATCACTGCCGGCGAATGCTGGCGCGTATCGCCCAGCGGCATGCGCGCCATTGCCCGCACCTGCTGTGCAAACTGGCTGGTGACGCAGGCGTCCATGGTGTAGTGGCCGCTGTTGTGCGGACGCGGCGCCATCTCGTTGACGACCAGCGAGCCGTCTTGCAAGACAAAAAATTCGATGCACAGCACGCCGACATACGCCAGCTGCTCAATGATGACCAGCGCCGCATGCTGCGCGCGCTTGGCGGTTTCATCGCAGACGTTCGGGCCTGGCACCGTGGTAGTGAACAAGATGCCGTCGCGATGGACGTTTTCGGCAATCGGATAGACCACTGCCTTGCCGTCGGCGCCGCGCGCCACCAGCACCGAGACTTCATATGCCAGCGGCAGCATCTTTTCCAGCACGCAGGCGACGCCGTTCATGCCGGCGAATGCTGCGCGCAGCTCATCCAGGGTGCGCACCCGCGCCTGGCCCTTGCCGTCGTAGCCGAGGCGGACGGTTTTCAAGATGCCGGGCAAGAGAGCGGCCGGCACCTGGTCGATATCGGCTGCGGTAGCAATCAGCTGATGCGGCGCCGGCAGCACCGTGGATTCCTTGGCGCAGGCGGTGAAGAAACGCTTTTCCACCATGCGGTCCTGGGCCACCGATACGCTGGCCGCGGCCGGCGCCACAAAACTGTTCTGCGCCAGCAGCGCCAGGCTGTCGGCGGCGACGTTCTCAAACTCGGTGGTCACTGCCGCGCACAGGCTGGCCATCTCGCCCAGGGCGACCGCATCGCTGTAGTCAGCCAGGAAGTGGCGATCGGCGACGTGCCCGGTCGGGCAATCCTGTTCGGGTTCCAGCACCGCCACCTTGTAGCCCATGGCTTGCGCTTCATGGGCGAACATGCGGCCCAGTTGGCCGCCGCCCATCACGCCCAGCCAGGTGGCCGGCGTTGTGGTTGGAACAATCGGCGCGATGGAATCGTGGGATTTGTGTTGCATACTGCTCATACCGGTGGCAATTTCATATCAAGGGCAATCTGGGTCTGTTTGGCGCGGAACGCCAGCAGCTTGTCGGCCAGCGCCTGGTCGGTGGTGGCCAGCATGGCGATGGCGGACAGCGCCGCATTGGCCGCGCCGGCTTCGCCGATGGCATAGGTGGCGACCGGGATGCCCTTCGGCATCTGCACGATCGACAGCAAGGAATCCTCGCCGCGCAGATACTTGGACGGCACCGGCACGCCCAGCACCGGCACAATGGTCTTGGCGGCGATCATGCCCGGCAAGTGGGCAGCGCCGCCGGCGCCGGCGATGATCGCGCGCAGGCCGCGTTCGCGCGCGCTTTCCGCATAGGCGAACATCTGGTCCGGCATACGATGCGCCGAAATCACCTGCGCTTCGTGGGCGACGCCAAACTCAGTGAGGATGGCGACCGCGTGCTGCATCACATCCCAGTCGGAAGAAGAGCCCATGACGATGCCGATGACCGGCTTGGCCGCCAACTGATCCACAGTGTCCTTGCTCATCATCAATCCTTCAGCGTTTCGCCGGTCAGGCTGAATAAAGCTTCGCGGTATTTGTCGCCGGTTTTTGCAATCACGTCGTCCGGCAGCGTCGGCGCCGGCGCGGTCTTGTTCCAGCTGGTGACGGTTTCCAGGTAATCGCGCACGAACTGCTTGTCGAACGATGGCGGCGAAATGCCGACCTGGTAGCTGGCAGCAGGCCAGAAACGCGAGGAATCGGCGGTCAGCACCTCATCCATCAGGTGCAGGACACCGTCCTGATCGAGGCCGAATTCAAACTTGGTGTCGGCGATGATGATGCCGCGCGTCGCCGCGTAGTCGGCCGCGGTCTTGTACAACTCGATGCTGACGCTGCGGATCTTCTCGGCCAGTTCCTTGCCGATGCGGCTTTCCATGTCGGCAAAGCTGATGTTCTCGTCATGCTCACCCATTTCAGCCTTGGCCGCCGGCGTGAAGATCGGCTCGGCCAGCTTGGCGGCCTGCTGCAAACCGGCCGGCAGGCTGATGCCGCAGATGGCGCCGGTAGCCTGGTAATCCTTCCAGCCGGAACCGATGATATAACCGCGCACCACCGCCTCGACCATGATCGGCTGCAGGCGCTTCGCCACGACCGCACGGCCGCGCACCTGCTCCACTTCGTCGCCCGCCACCACCGATTCCGGCGCAATCCCGGTCAGGTGGTTAGGCACGATCGCCGCCAGCTTGTCGAACCAGAAGTCGGACATGCGGTTCAAGACCTTGCCTTTGCCCGGGATCGGCTGGTTCATGATGACGTCGAAAGCCGACAAGCGGTCAGAGGTGACGATCAGGATCTTGTCTTCACCGACGGCATAGTTTTCGCGCACCTTGCCGCGACCCAGCAGTGGCAGAGAGGTAATGGTGGATTGGTAGAGGCTTGTCATGGTTATTCCAAAAGTCAGAAAACCAGCTGCTGAACGACTGATAAGTCATTCTACAAGCTGGTAAATTATTGCGCCAAACCCGGCTTGGCGCCGCTACAACATTTCTTCAATTTTCCGCAATATATCTTGCAATTCACTGCGTCATCCCCGCGCACGCGGGGATCCAATTTGCTGATTAAAATGGATTCCCGCATGCGCGGGAATGACAGCAGTTTTAAAATGACTTACGCGGCCTATTTATTACTGAACGATCTGCGCCAGCTCGCCCTTCTTGTACTTCTCAGCGATCTTTTCCAGCGATACTGGCTTGATCTTGGCAGCCTGGCCTTCGCAGCCGAACGCCAGGAAACGCGCCTTGACCACAGCCTTGGCCGCTTCGCGCGCCGGCTTGAGGTAATCGCGCGGATCGAACTTGCTTGGATTCTCGATCAGGTAGCGGCGGATCGCGCCGGTCATGGCCAGGCGGATATCGGTATCGATATTGATCTTGCGCACGCCGTGACGGATGCCTTCCTGGATCTCTTCCACCGGCACGCCGTAGGTTTCTTTCATGTCGCCGCCGAATTCGCGGATTTCCGCCAGCAGTTCCTGCGGCACCGAGGAGGAACCGTGCATCACCAGGTGGGTGTTAGGAATGCGGGTGTGGATTTCCTTGATGCGTTCGATCGCCAGGATGTCGCCGGTAGGCTTGCGCGAGAACTTGTAGGCGCCGTGCGAAGTACCGATCGCAATCGCCAGCGCATCGCACTGGGTCAGCTTGACGAAATCGGCGGCTTGCGCGACGTCGGTCAGCAGCTGCTCGCGGGTCATCTTGCCGTCCGCGCCGTGGCCGTCTTCCTTGTCGCCCATCATGGTTTCCAGCGAACCGAGCACGCCCAGTTCGGCTTCGACGGTGACGCCGATGGCGTGCGAGAACTCGACTACCTTGCGCGAGACTTCGACGTTGTATTCATAGCTGGCGACCGACTTGCCGTCTTCCATCAGCGAACCGTCCATCATCACCGAAGTGAAACCGGACTTGATCGCTGCCATGCACACCGCCGGCGACTGACCGTGGTCCTGGTGCATGACCACCGGAATGTGCGGGAAAGCTTCGACTGCGGCTTCGATCAAGTGGCGCAGGAAGGCTTCGCCGGCATATTTGCGGGCGCCGGCAGAGGCTTGCATGATGACCGGCGCGCCGACTTCATCGGCGGCCTGCATGATGGCGGTGACCTGTTCCAGGTTGTTGACGTTGAAAGCAGGCAGGCCGTAGCTGTTTTCAGCAGCATGGTCCAGCAATTGACGCATGGATACGAGAGGCATGTTGTACTCCGATAATAGAAACTTGTAGTGTTACTTGTTACTACGTCATTCCCGCGCACGCGGGAATCCATTCTGGCGACTACGCTAAGGCCGGAACATGGATCCCCGCGTACGCGGGGATGACGCTGTATTGAAAACTGTCTTAAGCATCAATACTCGCCGATCTTCATGATCTTCAGCGCATTGGTGCCGCCGATCTGGCCCATCGGCTCGCCCCAGGTCACCACCACCAGGTCGCCCAGCTGCACTACGCCATTGGCCAGCAGCAGGTTCTGCGCGGCCTGCAGCACGGCTTCGCGGTCGGTCGACTTGGCCAGCTCGAAAGTCTGCACATTGCGGTACAAGGCGACTTTGCGCTGGGTGGCGACGCTCGGAGTAATGGCGAAAATAGGGATATCGATGTTGTGGCGGCTCATCCACAGCGCGGTAGAACCCGATTCGGTCAACGCTGCAATCGCCTTGACCCGCAGATGGTGCGCGGTAAACAAGGCGCCGTAGGCGATCGACTGGTCGACGCGGGTGAAGCGGACATTGAGGAAATCGGCATCCAGCTTGCAGTCTTCCGACTTTTCCGCTTCCAGGCAGATCGCCGCCATCGCTTCCACCGTCTCGACCGGATATTTGCCGGAAGCGGTTTCAGCGGAAGTCATCACGGCGTCGGTGCCGTCCAGCACGGCGTTGGCGACGTCGGATACTTCGGCGCGGGTCGGCACGGCGTTGACGATCATCGATTCCATCATCTGCGTTGCAGTGATGGCCAGCTTGTTGGAAACGCGCGCCATGCGGATCATGCGCTTTTGCAGCGCCGGCACGGCAGCATTGCCGACTTCCACCGCGAGGTCGCCGCGGGCCACCATGATGCCGTCGGAGGCATCGAGGATTTCTTGCAAAACAGGGATGGCTTCCGCGCGTTCGATCTTGGCGATCATCATCGGCTTGTGGTCGTAGGCTTCGCCGGCGACGTTGGCCAGCTGGCGCGCCATTTCCATGTCGGTAGCATTCTTCGGGAAAGACACCGCCACATAATCGGCCCGGAAACTCATTGCGGTCTTGATGTCATCCATGTCCTTCGCGGTCAGCGCCGGCGCTGTCAGGCCGCCGCCCTGGCGGTTGATGCCCTTGTTGTTGGACAGCTCGCCGCCGATCTTGACGATGGTGTGGATTTCATTACCGAGGATTTTTTCGACAACCAGCACGATCAGGCCGTCGTTCAGCAACAGCACGTCGGCCGGCTTGAGGTCGCGCGGCAGCGCCTTGTAGTCGAGGCCGACGCGGTCCTGGCCGCCCATGCCGCAATCGGCGTCGAGGATGAATTTGTCGCCGTTCTTCAGCTCAATCTTGCCCTGCTCGAACTTGCCGACGCGGATCTTCGGTCCTTGCAGGTCGGCCATGATGGCGACTTGCTTGCCGCAGGCGGCGGCGACTTCGCGCACCAGCTTGGCGCGGTCGATATGGTCTTGTGCCTTGCCATGCGAAAAATTCAGGCGCACCACATCGACGCCGGCGACGAACATGCGCGCCAGTGTGTCGGCATCGCTCGATGCAGGTCCGATAGTGGCGACGATCTTGGTAGCTCTTTGCATGGAAAACCTTTCAATACAGCATGGATGAATGTGCAGCTATTCCATTCCCGTCGTTCCCGCGCACGCGGGAATCCATTTTATGACTGCAACTTGGATCCCCGCGTTCGCGGGGATGACGGGGTGACCGAATATTCCTCTACGAATATCCCTCTAGTTAAGCAGCGCGTTGCAGCAGGATTTCAACCGCCGGCAAGGTCTTGCCTTCCAAGAATTCCAGGAAAGCACCGCCGCCGGTGGAGATATAGCCAATCTTGTCAGTAATCTGGTACTTGGCGATCGCCGCCAGCGTATCGCCGCCGCCGGCAATCGAGAATGCCTTGGAATCGGCAATTGCCAGCGCCAGGGTCTTGGTGCCTTCGCCGAACTGGTCAAACTCGAACACGCCGACCGGGCCGTTCCAGACTATCGTGCCGGCCTGCGCGATTTGCGCTGCCAGGGTAGCCGCTGTCTGCGGGCCGATATCCAGGATCAGGTCGTCGTCTTCGACTTCGCTGACGTTCTTGATGGTTGCCGCGGCAGTCGGCGAAAATTCCTTGGCGCAGACGACGTCGACCGGAATCGGCACCGAGGCGCCGCGCTTGGCCATCATCTCGATAATCGCCTTGGCTTCGTCCACCAGATCCGGCTCGGCCAGCGATTTGCCGATCTTCAGGCCGCTCGCCAGCAGGAAAGTGTTGGCGATGCCGCCGCCGACGATCAGGTTGTCGACCTTGTCGGCCAGCGCCTTCAGGATGGTCAGCTTGCTGGATACCTTGGAACCGGCGACGATCGCCACCAGCGGCCGCGCTGGCTGGTTGAGGGCCTTGCCCAGCGCATCCAGCTCAGCCGCCAGCAAAGGACCGGCGCAGGCTATCGGCGCAAACTTGGCGATGCCGTGGGTGGTCGCTTCGGCCCGATGCGCGGTGCCGAAAGCGTCGTTGACATAGATATCGCACAGCTTGGCGATCTTTTGCGCCAGCTCGTCGCTATTCTTTTTCTCGCCCTTGTTGACGCGGCAGTTTTCCAGCAAGACCACCTGGCCCGGCGCCACTTGCACGCCGTCGACCCAGTTTTGCCTCAGCTCGACCGGCTGGCCCAGCAGTTCCGCCAGGCGCTTGGCGATAGGCGCCAGCGAATCTTCCGGCTTGAACTCGCCTTCGGTCGGACGGCCCAAATGCGATGTCACCATCACCGCGGCGCCGGCATCCAGCGCCTGGCGGATCGCCGGCACCGAAGCGCGCACGCGCGTGTCTTCAGTAATATTGCCCGCGGCGTCTTGCGGCACATTGAGGTCGGCGCGGATAAAAACACGTTTGCCTTGCAGCTGGTGTTGCGCGATCAAATCGCTAAGTCGATTGAATTTCATGTCGATCCGACAATATTAGTGAGGAAAAGCCGCTATTTTACTCCAGCAACCACCGTCAAAACACCGTTTTCGGCAGCTGCCGCAGCGCAAATACCATATGGCTGAAACCGATATTCTACAGAGTAGGCTTCGTTGAATCCGTTAAAATGTCACTTTACGCTCTTAGAACAGATAGAAATACATCTGTTGCGGCGCTACCGGCTGATATTAGGGGCGGCAACGGCATTGTTATATATTAAGCAAGCAATGCGCAATGTGTAGGCAATTTAAGCGCAACACCCGCTAATTCTGATTTTATTGATTCGATTACTGGAGACTTGAACATGTCCATGGATGACCGCGACGGCAAGATTTGGAAAGACGGCAAACTGATAGACTGGCGTGACGCCAACATCCATGTCCTGACCCATTCGCTGCATTACGGCATGGCGGTGTTCGAGGGCGTACGCGCTTACAAGACCGATCAGGGGCCGGCGATTTTCCGCCTCAAGGAACATACCCAGCGCCTGCTGAACTCCGCCAAGATTTTCCAGATGCAAGTGCCTTACGACCTGCAAACCCTGATCGACGCCCAGATCGCCGTGGTCCGTGAAAATCAGCTGGAATCCTGCTACATGCGGCCGCTGATCTGGATCGGCTCGGAAAAGCTCGGCATCGCCGCCAAGGGCAACACCATCCACGTTGCGATCGCGGCCTGGCCCTGGGGCGCCTACCTGGGCGAGGACGGGCTGGCCAAGGGCATCCGCGTCAAGACCTCTTCTTTCAGCCGCCACCATGTGAATGTCTCGCTGGTGCGCGCCAAGGCCAGCGGCTATTACATCAATTCCATCCTGGCTAACCAGGAAGCGCTGACCGACGGCTACGACGAAGCCTTGCTGCTGGATACCGACGGCTACGTGTCCGAAGGTTCCGGTGAAAACGTCTTCATCGTCAAGAACGGCAAGATCTACACGCCCGACCTGGCTTCCTGCCTGGACGGCATCACCCGCGACGCCGTGCTGACCATGGCGCGCGATAGCGGCATCGAAGTCATCGAAAAACGCATCACGCGCGATGAAATGTATTGCGCCGACGAAGCCTTCTTCACCGGCACAGCGGCGGAAATCACGCCGATCCGCGAACTCGACAACCGCAGCATCGGCGAAGGCAAGCGCGGCCCCATCACGGAAAAGATCCAGTCCATGTTCTTTGAAGTGGTGGCAGGCAAGTCGGAAAAATATCAACACTGGCTTACCGTGGTTGGAAAGTAAGCCGGTTTTTACAAGTTAGCGCATCGTCAATCTGGAGAAGTAAATGAACACAGCAACAAGCCCGCAAGCAGTAGTTGAACTCGACGGCAAGGATTTGCCGGCGCATTGCCCTAACCCGCTGATGCCGACCTGGTCCTCGCATCCGCGCGTGTTCCTCAATCTGGACAGCAGCGGCAGCGCCAAATGCCCTTACTGCGGCACGCAATACCGCCTGAAACCGGGTGCGGTAGTCCACGGACACTGATCGAAAAGGGAGCCCAGCTCCCTTTTTTGATGCAGCAGCGTGTCGTTGTTTCAATCCGGGTCAGCAGGGAGGCTATATGCCGCATGTCAAATTTATGCATGGTTCAGCAGAAGAAACCGAAACCGCCTTTTACGACGCCATGAGCCGCGCCGACATCGAAGCCATGATGGCGCTCTGGGCCGATGACGACGAGATCGTCTGTGTCCATCCGAATGCGCCGCGGCTGCATGGCCATGCAGCGATCCGGGCGGCCTTCGAAGCCCTGTTCGAGCGCGGCGGCGTGCATATCCGGGCGCGGCAATTGCATGTGACCCATAATATGTCCACCAGCATCCATAACCTGGTGGAAGAGCTGCACCAGGCCAGCGAAGCGGACCGCGAGATGCACATCCTGGCCACCAACGTCTACATGAAGACCCCGCGCGGCTGGCGCATCGTGCTGCATCACGCCTCGGTCGCCCCGGGGGCAGCGCCCGAAGAAACGGTATCGAGCGCTACTTTGCATTAAAAAGTGGCGTTCCACCCGGTAAAGACTTATTGTGGGACAGAGTTTATGAGTCGCCGCCGTGCGACGAATTACTCTGTCCCCAACTGATCAGGCTATAGCTTTCGTATGAGTTCTTCGATCTCCCCTGCTTCCTATCCGGCGCCGCTGTGGCTGCCGGGCGGCCATCTGCAGACCATTTACCCTGCAACCTGCATCAGCAAGCCGCTAGTCGCCTACCGCCGTGAGCGCTGGGATACGCCGGACGGCGATTTCATCGACATCGATTTCGTCGACGGCCAGCCCGGACAGCCGCTGGTGGTGCTGTTCCACGGACTGGAAGGCTCTTCCGACAGCCACTACAGCCGCGCCCTGATGGCGCAGCTGGCCAAGCTGGGCTGGGCCGGCGCAGTGCCGCACTTCCGCGGCTGCTCCGGTGAAATCAACCAGGCGCCGCGCTTCTACCACTCGGGCGACGCCGAAGAAGTCGACTGGATCCTGCGCCGGCTGGTCGCCAGCCGCGCGGAAAAACAATTCACGAAGTTCTACGCCACCGGCGTCTCGCTGGGCGGCAACGCGCTGCTGCGCTGGCTGGGCGAATCGCAGAACGAAGCCAAGATCGTCGACGCCGCCTGCGCCATCTCGGCCCCGCTCGACCTGGCCGGCGGCGGCGAAGCCTTGTCGCACGGCTTCAACATGGTTTACACGCGCTCTTTCCTACGCACCATGAAAAGCAAATCGCTCGACAAGCTGCAACAGTTCCCGCGCCTGTTCGACCGCGAAAAAATGCTGCGCTCGCGCGACCTCTACGAATTCGACAACATCGTCACCGCGCCCCTGCACGGCTTCCGCAACACCGAAGACTACTGGCACCGCGCCAGCGCCAAGCTGGTGATGAACGACATCACGATCCCGACGCTGGTGCTCAACGCCAAGAACGACCCCTTCCTGCCGCCACGCCACCTGCCGCCCAAAGCCGCTCCCAGCGTCACCCTGGAATATCCAGAACAAGGCGGCCACGTCGGCTTCGCCGTCGGCGGCCCGCCCGGCCGCCTGGACTGGCTGCCGCAGCGCATGCTGCGCTTCTTGCAAGAGAGCTGAGATGGACCAGATCGTCCTGCAAGCCATGCAGAAATGGCCCAACGTCCCACACTGCTACGGCTGGCTGGCGCTCGACGCCCGCGGCGCCTGGCGCATGCGCGACGAACAGGCGCAGCAGCAAAACCTGCCAGGCGACAAGATCATGCACACCGCGCTGGTCGGTTTCATCAACCGCAACTACAAAGCCGATGAGCAAGGCTGCTGGTATTTCCAGAACGGCCCGCAACGTGTGTATGTGGACCTGGCGCTGACACCCTACATCGCCCATACCGATCCGCTGCAAGGCTTTGTCTTGCAAACCGGCGAAGCCATGTCAGCCATCGATTCAGTCATGCTGACAGAAGAAGGCAGGCTGTTGCTGGCCGCCCCAGGCCAGATAGCCGCAGTCGACGACCGCGACCTGGCGCAATGCCTGGCGCAGCTGCGCATGGAGGGTGAAATCGTCAGCGACGAAATATTACTGGAATGGTTAGCAACATCAGCAGACAAACGCGTCCTCAGCTGGCAACAGGCAGAAACAACAATCCCGGTTACAAGAATTGCAGCAAAAAACATCGCCTCAGCATTTGGTTTTGTGCCAAAACCAAGACAAACGTAGTCAATTGGGGTCAGAGTTTTTTTACGACAGCTTCACCGTCGTAAATTACTCTGACCCCAATTGACGGCCCTCGAAACACACACCGCAACACACAACACTAGCGCTCCTTGGAAGCCTTCAACTCATCCTTCCACCGCTCCTGCAACTCCCGCTCCCGCGCATCAATCATCGACTGGTCATAAAACTCCGCATCCGGCGAATTGCGCGCAATCTTCAACTGATCCAAAGCCGCCGGCACACTCCCCGTCAGCACATAAGACTCCGCCAAAGCCATATGCTGCAAAGCCCGCTTGCCCTGCGCCGAATATGCCTTGGCCAGCAAATCCTGCACATCCGCGTCCTGTCGGTACAGCTGCGCCTGCTCGCGCAAATACTTGGTAGCCTCGTCCAAGCGCCTGGAAGCAATCAACACCCGCGCATACTGATGCGCCAGCCCGCGCGACAAGGGATATTGCAGCTGCGCCTGCTGCACCAGCTTCAAAGCCTCCGCCTCGCGCTTGGTCGCCAGCATGATCTCAATCCCCAGGTCGGTCAGCACCAGGCTCTGCTTGGCCGGCGCCGCTGCCGCAACTGCTTCCTGCAGCAACTGCTCAGCCTGGCCATAATCCTCCCGCTGAAACGCCAGGAAAGCCATGCCATATTTCGCCGCAACTATCTGCTGCTTGGTATTCTGCTTGAGCTGCGAATCGAAGAAATACTGGGAGTCGCGCCGCCCCTGCTCGCTATCGTCCTGCAACACCCGCACCCGCGCCCGGATCAGCTGGAAATCCAGGCTGTCGGCATGCTGCCGGTAGCGCTGCTCGCGGATCCGCGCCTCGATATCGGCGATACGTTCAGTGGTCAGCGGATGCGTCAACAGATACGGCGGCAAGCTATCCGAATAATTGCGCGAAGCTGTTTGCAAACGGCCAAAAAACGCCACCATGCCGCTAGTGTCAAAGCCCCCAGCATCCAGGATAGACAAACCGATCCGATCCGCCTCACGCTCCGCATCGCGGCTGAAATTCAGCTGCCGCTGCATCGCCAGCCCGGTGCCGCCCATCATCACCGCCGAGCCGACATCGCTGCTGCCACGCATCGCCAACATCCCCAGCAGCATCGACGCCAGCGCAATCATCGAATCCTGCTTCTGGCTACCCACCATGCGCGCGATATGACGCTGCGCCACATGGCCGATTTCATGCGCCAGCACCGACGCCAGCTCCGACTCGCTCTGCGCCGCCAGCAGCAAACCCGAATGCACGCCGATGAAGCCGCCTGGCAAGGCGAACGCGTTCAGGACCGGATCGCGCACCGCAAAGAAAAAGAAATCAAAACCCGCCTCGCCGCGCACCTCCGGCCGCGCCGCCACCAGCGTCCAGCCGAAATTGTTCAGGTATTCCAGCAGCGGCGCGTCGTTCATATAGTCCGGATCGCGGCGGATATCGTGCATCACCTCCTCGCCCAGCTTGCGCTCCATCAGCGGCGACAGCGTTTCGCGCGAGGTATCGCCCAGGGTTGGCAGGTTTTGCGCCGCCATTACCGGCACAGGCGGCCAGGCAACACAGGCACTCAGCAGTGCCGTGAACAGTATCCGCCGTGGAATTTGCGTGGGTTGCATCATCGAGTGCTGGCTAGGGTCAAAATCACGATGCTATGATACTAACAGAGGATAATTGTTCCACATTCAGCAAGCAGCGCCGGGCGGATAAAAATCCGCATCGCGCCTGCTTGCGTCATCTAAAGAAAATACCGCCATGACCAGCAAAACTCCGCCAGCAGCAAACCTGACCCATTTCGACTCATCCGGCCAGGCCCACATGGTCGATGTCGGCAGCAAGGACGACACCCACCGCATCGCCGTCGCCAGCGGCTGCATTCGCATGAGGGCTGAAACACTGGCGCTGATCCAGTCTGGCACGGCAAAAAAAGGGGATGTGCTGGGGATTGCCCGGATTGCCGCGATCATGGCGACCAAACGCACCAGCGACCTGATTCCGCTGTGCCATCCGCTGGCGCTGATGCGGGTGACGGTCGATTTCAGCATTGATGAAGAAGCTTCCAGCATCACCTGCCGTGCGCAGGCGGAAACGGTAGGCAAGACCGGTGTGGAAATGGAAGCGCTTACTGCGGTGCAAATCGGCTTGTTGACGATCTATGACATGTGCAAGGCAGTGGACCGGGGGATGGTGATTACCGATGTGCGGGTGATGGAAAAGCATGGCGGTAAGTCGGGAGACTGGATAGCCGAATGAGGAATTTACGTATTCCTCATCAGAAATACCCCCCCAGCCAGATACGCGGATGGTAAGCCGGATTCGGGTAAAGTTCTTTTTGCAGACTCTGTTCTTCGTAAAAAGGCAGGTTCCGGATTTCCGGCCACACACCGTGGCCGAGGAAGTAAATCAATACAGTAACGCTAATTACGCCACCTACGCGCATAACGGCAGACAATCGCATGGTTGTCGCCACTGTTGACGGTGCTACGGAGCAGAGCCAACCCCAAGCGCAACCAATGTACAACGCAATCCACAGCTGGCTGCTTGGCATCACGAATAAGCCTGACACCAGACCATCCACAAGAATCGCCACGCCAGTGGTCAGCCAAGCCGCCAATATCAGCTGATTCTTGCCATCCTTCAGCTCCGGATATCGCCGCGCGGCCAGCAATTTTCTGAATCCGAGAACAAGGGCCGCGACCAGGCAGAGCAAAGCCGGAATTCCCCATTCACTTGCGATCTGCAACATCCAGTTATGAGGATGAGCGCCATTCTGCACCGACCGTCCGAAATGCGCGAAGTGCATAGGGCCGGCACCCAGCCATGGGTGGGCGGCAATCATTTCCCATGCTCGTATCCACAGTGGCAACCGGCTGGAATCCGGATTTGCCATGGTCCGGCCGACGACGGAAAACAAAAATCCGAAAGGCTGTAGACCTAACGAGATCGGGATCAGTACATAAAACAGTAAATACACGCTAAAGCCTAGCAGCGCCGAGTACAGCATCACCTTACACCACGGCAGAGACGCTTTACGCAAGCACATCACGGTCACTCCCATACCAGCCAGAATGCCAAAAAAAGTACCACGTCCAGCAGTCAGGAAGAGCAATGCCCACCATGCCGACATAACGATCCAGGAAAATATTTTCTTCTTTCCCGTGCCGCTACGAGCGGCTAACAAGCCCAGCAGGGGCAAAGTAACGGTTTGAACGTGATTGAAAAAACGGTAGTTGCCGAAACCCGCGATCAGCATTTCATTCGCGGGCTGGCCGCCTGCGTTGATCATCGCGAGATAAACGACGATTTCCAGGAGGATGTAAAGCGCAGATCCGATGCCGCACAGCAGCAACACTTTATCCAGCAAGCCATCGCCCTTGGTGCGCATTTCCGATGCGATCAGCATGGACGTGATCCCCAGCGACAGAAAATTCGCCCATTCGAACAAGGCATGCCGCGGCGAATAAGCAACTGCGCTGGACACCAAGCCGAGTGAAAAGAATAGCGTCAAAAAAAAAACTGCCCTTCGCTCATACATTGGCAAAATGCGGCTGTGCGAAGCGCGAACCAGGAAAGCTAAGCTGAAAAGAAGCGCCATCCCGATAGAAATGATTTCGAGAATCCGCTGGTTGTCATGAAAACCGGTGCCATTTATGAATGCAAACGGCCATAAAGGGCCAACTACCGCCAGAATAACGACCAATATTACAAGGGGCTGTTGCAATCTAGCTGATGCGGCCGAGACGGCATTAAGTACCGGAAAAACAGTTGTCCGAAATATCCCGAGCATATCGTGTCCTTGATGGTAGCAATAACCCGCTTATTTTTGGACGACTAGCTCAGTAGCCCATGCGGAAAAAGCAGTCAGATCAGGATTTTTTGCAACGCCAGCAGCATGTTGTATAACCCCGAGCATTTCAGCGGTTGTTTTGGCTGGGAATATTTTCCGCATCCGCAAGAATGCCGTTTTCGCCTCCGCGTCGCGCCCGGCCAAGACAAGATAGATGCTTTGGCGGACAATAATATTGTTGCTGATGAGTGTATTCAGCAAGCGCTGATTGAGCGCCATTTTTTTTGGCAAGTCCCAAGTATTATAATCAGCGCCCGTGCTGTCAATGTAATCTATATACGGCTTGAAAAAAAAACGAGTCGGCATGTTCGTCATTTCCAGCCGCTCCATGTAGCGCATGACAGGGGAGTAAGGTATCCATGTCCTTCTCGTATGCATGTCGGTCACATATAATATTTCCAGAAATGCACAAGACAATATGCCGATGGCTGCAAAGCTCATTCCCTTAGCTATGACCTGGCCCCAGATTGGGCGCAGCTTCAGCCGAATGCCTTGCGATTCGAACATGCCGGCAAACAGACCCAATGGCAAAAGAAAATAAGCATACCAAAGAGGATATTCGATGAGGCTGTGCAGACCAAGCACTATCACCATACCAATAGTGAACACTTTTTCCCGCGAAGCAGGCTCTTTTATCAGCCTTGCCAGCCAAAGCAAAACAAGTCCAAGGACTACGACGGTACAAAAAATGCCAGTTTCAGCAAGTAGCTGCACGATCAGATTATGTACATGATTTGTGGGCAAGGTCGCCAATACATCCGCTCTGGAATACTGGTAAGAAGCCAGACGTCCCCAACCGATGCCAAACCAGGGCGCTTGTAAGAATAACGACCAGCCGACACGCAACATCTGCAAGCGCTCATCCCAGCCAGACTCCAGACGTTGCGTTGCGGCGACAAAATCTTGCCCCAAATAACGGAACAGGCCAGACAGCATATAGTTCGTCAGCAGGTAAATTACCGGCGTACTCAAGATCCACGCCGCGCGACGAGGTCTGCCGCCTGCGGTAGCGGTTGGCGTGGAAAAACACCAGAACAAGACACTGAGGCAAGACAGGTAGATCAATCCACTGCGCTGTCCGGTCAGGATAATTCCGCATATCAATAGAAATGAAAACGGCAAATAGAACCTAAATCGGAGCTCGCCTCTGGATAACAAGTAGTAGCCGGCAGCCCAGCCTATGGCGAGATATGTTGCCGCATGATTGCTTTGTGCAATATTTCCATAAGGATTTGCCCCCATGGTTTTGGGCATCATGAACGGCATGTAATAAGTGCCCGGCCATGCCAATTGAATAAATTGCAGCGCCACGGTGTAACCGGCGCCAACGACCAGGAAGCCCGCGATCCAGAACACGCTGCGCTCAATCTGGCCGCGCTGCCGTATCCAATATCCCAGTTGGATTGCGGCGCACATGCTTACCATGTAGCACATCGGGATAATTATCTGCTGCGCATATTCGGGCGGCATGATGACAAGCTGGACTGCCATGACTGCAAGCAGGCAGAAACCCGCCAAGGCGATCTTTGGAAGCACTAGCGAACTTGCTCCATCACCATGAAAACATGTAATGAGGAGCGCCGCCCACAATATAAGAAATGTCAGCCATTCCGAATACAAGGAGGAAATCGGAACATCATGAACCGGCTGAATGAATGGCAGCAGGCATAACATGCCAAGCAAGGATAGGATCCAGCTAAAGGTATCAATCCGCTTCACACTACCTATTTCAGTTTGCGTCACAGTCACTTCCTATTTATCCGGAAACTCTCTAGTTTTGATATTCTCAGGTCTGCCAGCACGACCAAAACATGTCCAGGCTGGTTTACAAGCATGCATTACAAGAAACAAGAAAAGCATTTGTATTACATGCAATCCTGATAAATGCAAATTAAAAAAGCCCCTCTTGGAGGGGCTTCATAACAACCAATATCATCCTAACTGGCATTGTTTTCACTCTGCCAATCGCATAAATTAGCTGCCTTGCGCGTTCATTTTTGTATTGATGTAATTCGCTGCAGCGGTATTGGTAACGGTGCCGTTGTTTGCAACCCACTGAATATTGGAGTCGGTAGCACCAGGTGTTGCAGTTAGTGTAAATGTCAAGCCGTCGACGCCAGTACCGACACCAGAGGCCGCCATCTTCACGGAAATCACATCTTTAGGTGTAGCACCAAGAGTAATTGCCGATGTAATCGCTTGGACTTCTTTAGTTTGATTAAAAACGGTGCCGGCCGATTGCAATTGGGTATCATTTGGGAAAAAGCCATTTTGCTGATAAAACTCGGAAGCAGCAAGCGTGATTGGCGACGCTGCAGATGCGGCGTTTGCCATCTTGGCGCGGATTGTGTAGTTCTGGTACTGAGGAATCGCCACAGCAGCCAGGATACCGATAATCGCGACAACGATCATCAATTCAATCAGGGTAAAACCACGCTGTGCACGCTTGATCATTTTCATGGATTTCATTTGTTTCTCCGGTTGATAAAAAGGGGGCTTCACTACACGGGATATAGAGCAATGTCTGTGCCAGTAGGAAATAGAGGATTTTTGCCGGCATGCTTTTGGAAAAGTGAGGAAATTTGGCAGAATTTCGATGCGACGCTGACAAAGTTTGTCACAAAGAAACTATGACTACTCAACGCTGCCCCGCTCACCAGTACTAGGCACATATACAACAACGGCAATCTGGTTTGCAGCGGAACCTATTCTCAGTTTCATGGATTACCGGGCCAAAGGACATTGGCTTAACGCTTAACTTGCGGGAGTCGCGCCACGCCACGAATATTGGCCGGCGGCATGGTCATGGAATGCGCCAGCGACTGGTGCTATAAAGATGATAGATATATAAATATCGATATTGCCAGCTGCTTATATGACCTTCCAGGAAAATTTCATCAAAGTCCCTGCAATATCGATCACATCCTCATCCTTAAGCGCCCGCGCGCCGGCACTCAACGGCGTGTCGTTCACTCGGGTGTAAGTCTGCCCTTCGACGTGAGTCAACTCATAGCCATGCGGCCGTCGCGTCACGATCGCCACCTGGATGCCTGGACGGCCAATGGTCGTCAGCACCTTGGTCAGCAACATCTCCTTGCCAGCGCTAGGCCCGTCCAAGACAGTGATGGTCGCATCCGGCCGCGGCACCGGAAACATCTTCGGCCGGTTATCCTTGATTTCCTCATCCGTATCCACCTGGTACAGCAATTTGTACCTGGCCATCTGGATCACATCGTTATGCTGCAAAAAATGCTTGGTGACCGGATGGCCGTTAACCTGGGTGCCGTTGGTGCTGTTGAGGTCTTCCAGAAACGAATCGTTGTAGATAGTGATGATGACCGCATGCTCGCCGCTGATGGCGAGGTTATCGATGACCAGGTCATTGTGGGCGCGGCGGCCGATGGTGGTGCGCTCTTTGGTGAGCGTCATCTCTTGTATTACGGTGCCGCCTTTGGTCAGGATGATCTTCGCCATTCCTATCTCTCTTGGGAAACGCTATCTGTAAGTTGATTAAAACAATATCCTGGCGGCTATTGGTGCTGGCGCTACTCTCACAATTCACATATCTGGCCGTACATGCTGGCACACACCCCAGTTTAATGTTGTTTTGGGGCAATCGTACTCAAAATCCGGGATTTATGTTGTGGCCCCGGCTGTTCCATCGCCGGCGGCCCGCACTGGCAATTTGACAACTGGGCTCATTCGTTCTGCGCCACCCTGACCAGTATCACCGACACATTGTCCTGCCCGCCGCACTGGTTGGCAGCATTGATAAGCATGGTGCATGCCATCTTGAGGTCGCCCTGGGCGTCGCTGATGATGTTGCTGATGTCGCCGTCGCCGATGCGATCCGACAAGCCGTCTGAACACAGCAGATACAGATCGCAGGCCCGGATTTCATGCTGATGGACTTCCACCACCAGCTGGTAATCAATGCCGACGGCACGCGTGACGATGTTACGGTTGAGCGCAAACTGCGCATCCTCCGGACGGATCAGGCCGGCGTCGATCTGTTCCTGCAGCAGGGAGTGGTCACGCGTCAGCTGTTCCAGCAAGCCGTCGCGGATGCGGTAGGCACGCGAATCGCCGACGTGAGCGATGCTGACCTGGCCTTCGGGCTGGAACCAAGCCACCACCAGGGTGGTGCCCATGCCGCGGTATTCCGGCTCACGGCGGGCAGCGTTGATGATGGTGCTGTTGGCCTGGCGCACGGCCTGCATCAGCCAAAGACGCGTCGGCAGTTCATCTTCAGGCTTTTGTAGGCGGCGATATTCCTGCAGCTGGCTTTCGATTTCTTCCTGGATGGCGACGGTGGCGATGCTGCTGGCGACTTCGCCGGCGTTGTAGCCGCCCATGCCGTCGGCCAGGATCGCCAGCTGCAAGCCGGCATCGAAGACGACGGTGTCTTCGTTTTGTACTCGCACCATACCAATATCCGTTTTGGCGGCAAACTCAAGCGGCATATGTCGAGACATGTTCGGTGAAAAAAGATGATACAGATTAGGCGGTTGCCAGATTACAAGCATTTTCCTTGGTTCTGCCGGGGACGGCAAGACAAATTGCAGTCCCGCCAAGTACCAGCTTCAGGATGCCACAATCGCGCCGCAGGCGCATGATCCGGCCAAATAAAAAGGGAGCCGAAGCTCCCTTTCCTGTGCGGCCGGCTAATGCTGCGCCGGCCTTTCCTTTTTGCTTGCTAAGCGACGCTTACAGCATCGCCTTCAGCAGACGCGCCATTTCCGATGGATTCTTGGTCACGGTGATGCCACACGCTTCCATGATGTCCAGCTTGGCTTGTGCAGTGTCGGCGCCGCCAGAGATCAGCGCGCCGGCATGGCCCATGCGCTTGCCCGGAGGAGCGGTAACGCCGGCGATGAAGCTGACCACCGGCTTCTTCATGTTGTCCTTGATCCAGTAAGCGGCATTCGCTTCGTCCGGACCGCCGATTTCGCCAATCATGATGACGGCATCGGTGTCAGGATCGTCGTTGAACATCTTCATGATGTCGATGTGCTTCAGACCGTTGATCGGATCGCCGCCGATGCCGACTGCCGAAGACTGGCCCAGGCCCAGTGCGGTCAATTGGCCGACTGCTTCATAAGTCAGGGTGCCGGAACGCGAAACCACGCCGATGCGGCCCTTCTTGTGGATATGGCCCGGCATGATGCCGATCTTGATTTCGTCCGGTGTGATCAGACCTGGGCAGTTAGGGCCCAGCAGCAAAGTCTTGCTGCCGGCTTTTGCCATGCGGTCTTTCAAGGCCAGCATGTCGCGTACCGGAATGCCTTCGGTGATGCAGATGGCCAGGTCGAGTTCGGCTTCGACGGCTTCCCAGATCGCTGCTGCCGCGCCTGCTGGCGGAACGTAGATCACGGAAACGTTGGCGCCGGTGGCGGCCTTGGCTTCGGCAACGTTAGCGAAAATCGGAATGCCTTCGAAATCTTCGCCGGCTTTTTTCGGGTTGACGCCTGCGACAAACGCGTTCTTGCCGTTTGCGTAATCGCGGCAGCCGCGGGTATGGAATTGACCGGTCTTGCCGGTAATGCCTTGGGTGACGACTTTAGTGTCTTTGTTGATCAGGATACTCATACGATTCCTTTTTAATCCGTCATTCCCGACGTACGCGGGAATCCATGTTAGTTCAATAAACCGGGATATAAATCTTGCCAGTTCGGATTGGATTGTTCGATTAAATGAATTTTCCACATCCGATTCCATTTTTTCAGCTGCTTTTCGCGTTTGATTGCCTCGGCCATGTCCTCGTGAATCTCGTACCAAACCAAGGCTTTCAATCCATGTTTCTCGCAAAAGCCATCCACAAAAGCTTCTTTGTGCTGCCAGGTACGTTTGATCAAATCTGAGGTAACGCCGATATACAACGTACCTCGCAACTTGTTCGACATCATGTAAACGTAACTGGCCATTCCGTAAAATGGATTCCCGCGTTCGCGGGAATGACACTATCTATCTTGGTTATTCACCGTTTAAATTATTTACCGTTGGCCGCAGCAACAACCTTCTGCGCCGCTTCTTCCATGCTGTCCGCCGCGATGATCGGCAGGCCGGAGTCGGCCAGCATCTTCTTGCCGATCTCTTCGTTGGTGCCCTTCATGCGGACCACCAGCGGCACTTGCAGCGAAACGGCCTTGGATGCAGTGATGACGCCTTCAGCGATCACGTCGCAGCGCATGATGCCGCCGAAGATGTTGACCAGGATGGCTTTCAGGCCTGGGTTCTTCAACATGATCTTGAATGCTTCGGTGACTTTTTCAGCAGTAGCGCCGCCGCCGACGTCGAGGAAGTTGGCTGGCTCGCCGCCGAACAGCTTGATAGTGTCCATGGTGGCCATGGCCAGGCCGGCGCCGTTCACCAGGCAGCCGATATTACCGTCGAGCGAGATGTAAGCCAGGTCGAACTTGGAAGCTTCGATTTCAGCCGGATCTTCTTCGTCCAGGTCACGGTAAGCGACGATTTCAGGATGACGGAACAGAGCGTTGGCGTCGAAGTTGAACTTGGCGTCCAGGGCGATGACCTTGCCGGAACCCGTGACGATCAGCGGGTTGATTTCAGCCAGCGAGCAATCGGTATCCCAGTAAGCCTTGTACAGACCTTGCAGCTGGACGCGCGCATCGGCGATCGAACCGGCAGGAACGCCGATCAGGGTGCTGATGCTGTCAGCTTCAGCATCGGTCAGGCCGGTAGCCGGATCGATGACGATTTGATGAATCTTTTCCGGGTGGCTGGCTGCGACTTCTTCGATGTCCATGCCGCCTTCGCTAGATGCCATCAGCACCACGCGCTGGCTGACGCGGTCGGTGACCATACTGACGTACAGTTCTTGCTTGATGTCAGCGCCTTCTTCGATCAGCAGGCGACGCACTTTCTGGCCTTCAGGGCCAGTCTGATGCGTGATCAGCTGCATGCCGAGGATCTGGTTGGCATATTCGCGCACTTGTTCCAGCGACTTGGCAACCTTGACGCCGCCGCCCTTGCCGCGACCGCCGGCATGGATCTGGGCTTTGACGACCCAAACCGAACCGCCGAGTGTTTCGGCTGCCTTGACCGCGTCATCGACGCTCAGGCACGGGATGCCACGCGGTGTCGTTACTCCGAACTGGCGGAGAATTTCTTTACCCTGATACTCATGGATTTTCATGCGAGCTTCCCTTCTGACACTTATTTAAATGAAATTGCTTGGTTGGATAAATGTGTTTGTTTGTCTACTGCGGCTGGTGGGCTGATTGCCCACTTCGGATAATATTGGGCGACGACTGCGCCTTCACTACGTAAAGCATGACAGCGATCGAGCTGGGGCGGCTTGCGCTGCCCATCAGCGGAATCCGGATCGGCGTCGCGGTTTATCTCGCCGCCGAATGCCTGCAAGGCGGCAGTCGGCAGGACCTGCGCCAGCTCGGTCAAATGGGTGCATCCCAGGGCGCCGCCGATGCGCTCCTTGAGCGTATGACGGAAACCCTTGACCAGGCTCAGGCCGACCAGGGTTTCATATGCGGGGTTAATGGTATTGCAATGGTCCTGATACGGCACCGCTTCCGAATTTGCCTCGACCTCGACAATGGTGAACTGGCGATCCAGCGTCAGCCGCAGCCACAGGCTGTGCAGCGGCGCGCCTGCGGGTAAGTTGCCGGCGGGCAAAGAAAGGTCGAAAGGCTTGGTATCGGTCAGGTGCGCATCCAGTTCCCACAAGCCGTCATCGCGCACAAATGCTTCGATGTGAATCGCGCGGGTGTGCTTCAACGCTCGGCGGGAAATGGAAGGTGTCAGAGACATAATGGTGGACTGATTTGCGTGTCGTTACCACAGTTTCTATGGTAACTGCCGCTCCTGCGGTTTGCAAAAAACCCCAAAAGTGTAGCACAGCTTATGGCCCGCCGCTATTTTGATGCGCCATTGCGCCTGATAACGTTGCGCTCTTTAGAATTGGGGCAGAGCGTAATCGTGGGCAGACGCCATTGATTCAGCTGCCGTTTTAATAGCCAGTCCCCGATACGCTGAAAGATGCTATACCAGTGCTGCTGAAGACTTACAAATTATTACGATACATTTCCAGATGGAAATATGGTGTTGTTCGCTATTCCTTTTACTATAATAGTTCGGAATTCCCGATACTCCGAGTAAATCCAATGCGTGACGATGCGACATCCATCTCTAATCTACTTGCCAATACTTCTATTGATGCTGCGTCTTTCCTCGATATCCCGTTCGTTTTTGATCTTATAGTTCGGGGTAGCATGGATGGCACATTTACCGATTCGCTTATCTCCTCTGGCGGTTATGTCACCATACTTCTCTCACTGTTTGCGTCGCTTCATTTTTTTTCTAGGCTAAAATTCTTCGAATGGCGGGGCAATAAGCAGGCAAATCACACATGTAATGAGCTTTTGATATTTTCCGATCAGACCGAAGCGATCGGCTTTCTACAAATTACAAGTTGCCCGAGTAAAGACGGAAGTGTCGTCAAATTCATTAATAAATGCGCGATCAAATATGAACTTAGAAGGCAAGGCTATGGGAGAAACATGATGAATTTGTTCCTAAAGGCGCAACCTATTGATACTAAACTTGCCGCCTATTGCAATCCTTATGCAAAGGGTATGCAACATATTTTCAGGCAGATGCACTTTCGCCGTACATCTATTGGCCATGGGTTGAATTTGTATACTTTAGGAAATTTTGACGCGGAAGAATTCGACGCCGTGGCACAAAGTCATTCCCGCTCTGGTCATGACAAGCGATAACCCTATGTGACAGCAAGTTGTAGCTCCCATTCCCAAGCACCAGCAAGAAAAATTTGAGAGTAGTACTTGCGTAGAATGGGAATGTTTCACTCTACGACGCCAGATCTAAATCTCTGTGGGAATCACTATTAGTCGTTGTCTTCCCCACCTTTAACAGCCGCCTGTATGGCGCGATGAGAAAAACCGCGCTGCAGCAGGAAGCGCATCTGCTTGGCCCGTTCGGCGGCATCCGCCGGCAGCTGATTGAATTTCTTGCGCCAGACTTCGCGCGCACGCGCAACTTCACCTCTGGCCAGGTCAGCCTTGATATCCACCAATGATTCGGCATCAATGCCGTGACTTTGCAGCTCGGAGAGGATGCGACTGTTGCCGTAGCGGTGGGCGCGGCGGTGGATCAAGGATTCTGAGAAGCGCGATTGCGACAGCAGCTTGGCCGCTTCCAGCCTATCTAGCAAGGCTTCGATGTCGTCGCCTTCCTGCGCATAGCGCGACAACTTTCGCGCCAGTTCCATGCGGCTGTGTTCGCGCGCCGACAGATAGCGCAGCGCCCTGCCCTTCAGGCTGATTTGCAGTTTGGCCATCTCCACTTTCCGGTTGATACGTATTAAGAAATGCTTGTTAGCTTGTTATGTACTGTATTGACAGCTTGCCACAAACAACAACGCCTTTCAAAAACCCGCAGTGCGGAATTTTATGAAAGGCGTTTTCTTTGGCGAATCAGTCTGCTTAGTTGCTTAAGCGAGACCAATCAGGATGTTAGACCGGTTCCTCAGCCTTGGCGGCTGCGGCTGCAGCAGCTTTATTGGCCTTGGTAGTGGCTTTATCAGCCTTGTCGCCGCCATCCGCCTTGATCTCGCCCAGCAGCGGCACGCCCAGCGAAGCGCGTACCTTGTTTTCGATTTCGCGCGCCAGTTCCGGACGTTCTTTCAGGTAGGTGCGCGCATTGTCCTTGCCCTGGCCGATGCGTTCGCCGTTGTAGCTGTACCAGGCGCCCGACTTTTCAACGATCTTGGCATCGGAACCGAGATCGAGGATTTCACCTTCGCGCGATGTGCCTTCGCCATACAGGATGTCGAAGTGCGCTTCCTTGAATGGCGGCGCGATCTTGTTCTTGACGACCTTGACCTTGGTTTCGTTGCCGATGACTTCGTCGCCGGACTTGATCGAGCCGGTGCGGCGGATATCCAGGCGCACTGAGGCGTAGAATTTCAAGGCATTGCCGCCGGTGGTGGTTTCCGGATTGCCGAACATGACGCCGATCTTCATGCGGATCTGGTTGATGAAGATCACCAGGGTGTTGGTGCGGTTGATGCTGCCGGTCAGCTTGCGCAGCGCTTGCGACATCAGGCGCGCCTGAAGGCCTGGCAGGGAATCGCCCATGTCGCCTTCGATTTCGGCACGTGGCGTCAAGGCTGCCACCGAGTCGATCACGATCAGGTCGACGCCGCCGGAGCGCACCAGCGCATCGGTGATTTCCAGCGCCTGTTCACCGGTATCCGGCTGCGAGATCAGCAGTTCGGACAGGTTGATGCCCAGCTTCTGGGCATAGCCAACGTCCAGCGCGTGTTCCGCATCGATGAAGGCGCAGGTGCCGCCCAGTTTCTGCATTTCGGCGATGGTTTGCAGGGTCAGCGTGGTCTTGCCCGATGATTCAGGACCGTAGATTTCCACCACGCGGCCGCGCGGCAGGCCGCCGACGCCGAGCGCGATGTCCAGGCCGAGCGAGCCGGTCGAGACCACTTGCACTTCTTCGACCACGGCGCCGTCGTCCATCCGCATGACCGAACCTTTGCCGAACTGCTTTTCGATCTGCGCCAAGGCCGCGGCAAGGGCCTTGCTTTTATCCGGATTGGCTGCGGATTTTTTATCGTCCATGGTTGCTCTTTCGACAAAAGTGTTGATATATTCGAGGCTTCAGGTAAGCACTGTATAAAAAAACAGTGATTTATGCAAGCACTGTCGTGATTTTTTCAAAAAGCCTGTGGCCATATTGTATGTCCGGACGCCTTCTTCCTGCATCCGGAATATCGCAAACTGCCAGAGTGCAGCATTATTTAGGCCGGAACTTATGCCCGTTTCTGGTGAAATCGCAGCTGGCAATGCAGGCGCAAATTATGCTTAATACGCATATCGTCATCCGGCAAAGTAAAAAGCACAACGGCCGGACGGCAGCGGTGCAATAATTGTGACGCCTGTTTTCTGTTCCGGCAGCCAGCGCGCTGCCGGATCAAGACATGAGCGCCATATTCAAAGCTGGGGGCAAGCGGCTTGCCCCCGAATAAAAGGGAGAAGGTATGCGTACTACTTATTGGTTGAAACCCTTGGCGGCATCGGTGCTGCTGCTGGGCTTGCTGGGCAACGTACAGGCGGCATCCGCGCCCGCGGTCGAAGCGAAGAATGGCATGGTGGTGACTTCCCAGCACCTGGCTTCGCAGGTCGGGGTCGACATCCTCAAGATGGGCGGCAACGCCATCGACGCCGCGGTCGCAGTCGGCTATGCGCAGGCGGTGGTGAATCCCTGCTGCGGCAATATCGGCGGCGGCGGCTTCATGACCATCCACCTGGCCGACGGCCGCGATACCTTCATCAACTTCCGCGAAACGGCGCCGGCCGCGGCCAGCGCCAATATGTACCTGGACGCTAACGGCAAGGCGATCACCAACGCCAGCCTGTTCGGCTACCTGGCGGCCGGCGTACCGGGCACCGTGCTGGGACTCGACAGCGCGCAACGCAAATACGGCAAGCTGACCCGCGCCCAAGTCATGCAGCCGGCGATCAAGCTGGCGCGCGACGGTTACATCTTGAATCGCGGCGATACCGACATCCTCGACACCACCATCGCCCAGTTCAAGAAGGACCCGGAAGCAGCGCGCCTGTTCCTGCGCCGCGACGGCACGCCATTGCAGCCGGGCGACCGCCTGGTGCAGAAAGACCTGGCCAAGACCCTGGAAGCGATCTCGCGCAACGGTCCTGACGCCTTCTACAAAGGAGCGATCCCGGAAGCCGTGGAACGCGCATCCAAGGCCGGCGGCGGCATCATTACCGCGGCCGACTTTGCCAGCTACAAGATCAGCGAAAGCGCGCCGCTCTCGTGCAACTACCGCGGCTATGTCTTTGTCTCCGCCCCGCCGCCCAGCTCGGGTGGCGCCACCATGTGCCAGATCCTCAACATCCTTGAGGGTTACGACATGAAGGGACTCGGCTTCCACTCGGCGGCCTCGGTGCACTATATGACCGAAGCCATGCGCCATTCTTATATGGACCGCAACACCTTCCTGGGCGACCCGGCCTTCGTCAAGAATCCGCTGGACCGCCTGCTGAGCAAGGAATACGCCGCTTCGATCCGGGAAAAGATCAGCGCCGACAAAGCCACGCCGTCGGTAGAAGTGCAGCCGGGCATGGCGCCGCACGAGAAGCCTGAAACCACCCACTACTCGATCGTCGACAAGGATGGCAATGCGGTGTCCACCACCTACACCATCAACGGCCGCTTCGGCGCCGTGGTGATCGCGCCGGGCACCGGCTTCTTCCTCAACGATGAAATGGATGACTTCACCGTCAAGGCCGGCGTGCAGAACCTGTTCGGCCTGGTGCAGGGCGCGACCAATTCGATCGCTCCCGGCAAGCGTCCGCTGTCGTCGATGGCGCCGACCCTGGTGACCAAGGATGGCAAGACCTACATGGTGCTGGGTTCGCCAGGCGGTTCGCGCATCATCACCATCACCCTGGAAACAGCGCTGAACGTGATCGACTACGGCATGGCGCCGCAAGAAGCAGTCGATGCGCCGCGCATCCATCACCAATGGCTGCCGGACGAGGTCTACTACGAAACCCGCGGCCTGTCGCCGGATACTTTGAAGATCCTCGACGGCATGGGCTACAAGATGAAGGAACAAACCCCTTGGGGCGCGGCTGAGCTGATCATGATCGGCTTGCCGGGCGCTGCAGGCGTTGCCGCAGCCAGCTCGGGCAATGACGCCGGCGTCTCGGGCATCGTTCGTCCGGGCCTGTATTACGGCGCCAACGATACACGCCGCCCGGCCGGCGCTGCTATCGGTTACTAGTCGGTGTAGGTAACCGCGTGGGCACTGCGTGCCCACCCTACGGGATGTCGCCTTTGTAGGGTGGGCGCGCAGTGCCCACGCGGTACCGGAATTGGATTCAATCGGAATGCAACTGTTTCCTCCGTCTTCTTCCCTCAAAATACCTCCCCCAAAGATCGAAGCATGAGAAAAACGCATTGATCCATCAGAATTAATCGTTTTATCAAGCTTCCAATCAAATTTACACTGCGCTTATCCTCCTCCGATAAAGAGCGCGCATGTCCACCACCAACCTGCAATTCATGCTGGCCTCCCTACTGGGCGCCGAGCATGCCGAACAATTATCCGAGCTGCTGCAAATCCCGGCCAGCACCCTGCGCCCGCGCTCAGAAAGCGTGGCGCGCATCGAGATTGCCCAGGCACTGAATATGTTGCTGTTCGAGAAACTGCTGAAAGCCGTCCCGCAGGGCAACGACTATGTCCAGGATTCGGTCCGCGCCGGCAACAAGATCCGCTTCGATCACGGCGCCTTGCGTACAGTACTGGGTATCAGCACCGGCACCCTGCCGGCCGGCGAGGCGGCGTTCACCCGCATCCTGCGGCCGCTAGGCTATCGCGTCAACGGCATCTACCCTCTGCAGCGGATCAGCATGACCGGCCGCGCTTACGCCCATGAGGACGATGCCGAAGAAATCGCCCAGTTCTTCCTGAGCGAACTGCATCCGCACAATTTCTCGGCTGAATTCCAGCACACCGTCAACCGGGTTCTGGCGACTTCGCGGGATCCGGTCGACCCGCACTCGGCGCAATTGCTGCAGCAACTGGCCAAGGACAAAACGCTGCCTATCAACGATGCGTTAAAGCTGCTGCCGGTGCTGGTGGCCTGCTTCGACCGCCAGCATGAGCTGCCGAGCATCGCCGATTACCAGACCCTGCTGGCGGAATCGGCCGAGATGGCCTGGATTTCGACCGAGGGCAACGCTTTCAACCATGCTACCGACCGCGTGTCGAACGTAGAGCAGGTAGCCGATGCGCAGCGCGCCCTGGGCCGCGCCATCAAGGAAAAGATCGAAGTCTCGCGCAACGGGCGAGTGCGCCAGACCGCCTTCCGTGCCAGCACCGTCACGCGCGCCATGCGCGATGAAAACGGCGTGCTGGTCGAGATGAAGGTGCCGGGCTCATTCTACGAATTCATTTCGCGCGACCGCTACCTGGACGCCGACAGCCAGGCCGAAAAGCTCGACCTGACCTTCGACAGCGGCAACGCCCAGGGCATTTTCAAAATGACCGCTTCCGCCGCGCCGGCCACCAATGCAGCAGATACCTGAGACGAACCAAAGATGAAGCAACAATGACAAGCGCCAGCCAGACCCTGCAAAAAATCAGCGACCTGCTCGGTCCTCAGGGCTGCCTGAGCACGCCGGAACAACGCCAGCCTTACGAACACGGCGCCCGCTACGGCAGCGGCAAGAGCCTGTGCATTGCGCGCCCTGCCAGCACTGAAGAGGCGGCCGAGCTGCTGCGCCTGTGCGCCAGGGACAAGATCCGCATCGTCGCCCAGGGCGCGAACACCGGCCTGGTAGGCGCATCCTCGCCCGACCACAGCGGCCACGATGTAGTGCTCAGCATGGAACGCATCAAGGGCGTCATCGAGATCGATCCGGTCGATCGCGTGGTGCAGGCCTATGCCGGCACCCGCTTGTCGGAGCTGAACCAGGCGCTGGAAAAGCACGATCTGTATTTTCCCATCGACCTCGGCGCCGATCCCTCGCTGGGCGGCATGCTGGCGGCCAATACCGGCGGCGCCCGCCTGATCCGCTATGGCGATGTGCGCCACAACACCCTGGGGCTGGAAGCGCTGCTGATCGATCCGCCCGGCGCACGGCTGGACCTGACCAACCGGCTCAGAAAAAACAATACCGGCCCCGACTGGAAGCAATGCTTTATCGGCACCGGCGGCGCCTACGGCCTGATCACCCAGGTGGTCTTGCAGGTACACCCGCGGCCGCAGCAAAGCGCCACCGCCCTGGTGGCGCCAGCTTCAATGGACGCAGCGGCGCTGCTGCTGCGCGACGCCGAACGCAATTTCGCCGATTTCCTCAGCGCCTTTGAGGGCATCTCGCAACATGCCCTGCAATCCGTGCTGCAGCATGTGCCGGGCATCGCCGCGCCATTCGAGCCGCTGCCGCCTTATGCCTTTCTGATCGAACTCAGCTCGGCGCGGCCGCGCAGCGCCGATTTCGACCTGGAAAAGCTGTTCGGCGCCTGGCTGGAAAGCTGTTTCGGCGATCTCATCCTGGACGCCGTGATCGACAAACCCGAGGTGCTGTGGCGCATCCGCCACGCCATCAGCGACAGCGTGCGCCAGGAAGGCAAAGTGGTGGCTTTCGACATTTCCGTGCCGCGTTCCCGGCTCGGCCAGTTCCGCCAGGATGCCGTGGCGATATTGGAACGCAACTATGCCGGCATCAAGGTCTTCGATTTCGGCCACTGGGGCGATGGCGGCCTGCATTTCAACCTGGCGATTCCCGAGCAATTGATCGCCGACTTCCCGCCTTTGCGTATCAATGCCCTGCGCCAGGAAATCTACGACCTCGCGGTGCTTGAATATAAAGGCAGCTTCAGCGCTGAACATGGGGTCGGCCCGTTCAACCAGCAATTCTACGAGCGTTACACGACGCCGGAACAACTGGCGCTGGCGGCAAGGATGCAAAACGTGTTCGATCCCGAGCGCTTGCTGGGCGTCACCAGCTTTGCTGCTACGCGCTAATGCTGCCGTCAATGCCGGTTAACGTCTATGCAAGCTAAAGGTAAGGCTGAAAAGCTGCGCGTTTGGTATAGTGCCTGCTCGATCGCAAGCACGGCAGCACATACCTACTCGGCAACACGAAAAATGCGCAGATTCATCCCCTCGACCTCCTGTCTGATCGCTTTTGACACGGCGGCACGCCACCTGTCCTTCACCAAGGCGGCCAACGAACTGCACATGACCCAGGGTGCAGTCAGCCGGCAGGCCGCGATCCTGGAGGATTATCTCGGGGTAAAACTGTTCGAACGCATCAACCGGCGCCTGATCCTGACCGCCGCCGGCGCCGAATATGCGGGCCAGGTAGCCGTCATCCTGAAAGAAATCGAGATGGCGACCTTCCAGGTGATGGCGCACAAGAATTCGGGCGGCGTGCTCAATCTGGCAACATTGCCGACTTTCGGCATCAAATGGCTGATTCCGCGCCTGGCCAAATTCACGGCAGCCCATCCGGACGTGATCCTGAACCTCAGCACCGAAGTGCTGCCCTTCGATTTCAACAAGCGCACGGTCGACGCCGCCATCCACTTCGGCGAACCGAACTGGCCCGGCGCGGTGATGGTCCGGCTCATGGGCGAAGAGGTAGTACCGGTGTGCAGCCTGGCGTTGAGCCAGCAGATCAAGCGCATCGAAGACCTCGGCAGCATGACCTTGTTGCAACACACCACCCGCCCGCAAGCCTGGCAGGACTGGTTCAACCACGTCGGCGTGGCCTGCCCGGACGCCCTCTCAGGCCCGCGCTTTGAGCAACTGGCGATGGTGATCCAGGCCGCCGCCGCCGGACTCGGCGTGGCGCTGATGCCGAAATTTCTGGTGGAGACCGAAATCGCCCTCGGCCAGCTGCACGTGCCCTTCCCCTTCTCAGTGAAAAGTCCGCAAGCCTATTACCTGACCTATCCGGAAAAAAACGCCAGCAAGGCGGCTGTCATCAAGTTTCAGGAGTGGCTGCTGAGCGAGCTGGCGGAAACCTGACAGCCGAAGCATTGCTTCAAACGCCAAGTTTCAACAGTTCTTCCTTGACCTGCTGGATGAGCGGGGCCCAGCAGTGCAATTCCGTTTGCCTAAAGAGCCGCAGCGTCGGATACCAATCGCTTTGTTCGCCCGCAAGGCCCCAGCGCCATTCCGGCGCGGCAGGCAGCAATCCCCAGGCGGGCTTTCCCAGCGCTCCCGCCAGATGCAGCGGGGACGAATCGATAGAAATGACCAGATCCAGCGCTTCTACCATGGCTGAGGTATCGGCAAAATCCTGCCATTGCCCGGAATAGTCATGCACCTTGAGGCCTGAGCGTTGCGCCAACTCACCGTTGGCGGCAGTCTTTTGCAGCACAAACCATGCGATATCATCCAATTCCGCCAGCGCAGCGAATTCTTCCGGCGGGATGAATCGATCGAGCCCGCTGAAATTGTGCGGAGCGCTGCTCCAGCACAGTCCGACCTTCAGGCGGCCGGAATGCTGTTGCAATTGGCTGCGCCAGTGCGTTGCCAATTCGGCGGGCGCGTGCAGATAGCCGTCGCGATAAACAGGAATACGTCCCTCGGCTGCGCCCAGGTGCGCCGGCAACAGATAGTCGAATACCCAATAGTCAAGCTCGTGCCAGCGTTCAATCTGCCAGGACGGCACCACTTCATCAGCTCCCTCCAGTCCCTGCATCAATCGCAGCAGTTCCGGACGGCTGGCAAAAATGACATAGGCGCCCGCGGCCTTCAGGTCGCGTATAAACCTGGCCATCATCAGATTGTCGCCAATCCCGGCATAGTAGGCGACCAGGATGCGCTTGCCTTGCAGCGGCTGACCGCGCCATTTTTTGTCGAGATAAGGAGCGATTCCCGGATAAATGGCTTGCAGGTGCGCGTCGTTGGCGACGCCTTGCAGCCGACGCCAACCGGCGCTGTAATCGCCGAAGAGCAGTAGCAGGTCGGCATAGGGGCCAAGCACGTCAACCCGCGTCGGCGCGTGTTCCACGGCGCGCGTCAGCATGGCGAATGCTTCATCGAAACGGCTCAGCATGTAGAGCGCCTTACCCATCGAGAGCAAGGTTTCGACATCTGCCGGATTGCTGGCGAGCAGCCGGCGCCCGGTCGCCACTGCACCAGCGTAGTCGGACAGGTAGCGCGATTGAATGCGCAGCGCGGATCGCGGATCAGCGTTGGTCGCGGCTTGTGCCGCATGGAAGCGCATGGGTTCGGCTTGCAGCCGGAACAGGTAGATTTGCGCCAGCGCCTCGTGCGCCAGCGTATAGGCCGGGTCGCAGCGCAATGCCGCGTGAAAACTGTCGATGGCGCCTTGCGTATCCGACAACTGATTGATCTGGATGATGCCCTTTTGCATCCACAGCAAGGCGATATCGCTGTTCTGCTCCAGCCAGCGCTCGCAAAACTGCAAGGCTTCCTGCGAACGTCCGATCTGCGTGAGGCAATTGGTCAGCGCAATGACATGGTCGGGATTACGGGGATCGAGTGCAATCGCCTCTGCCCACAATGCCAACGCTGCGTCGACGCGTCCCTGCTGACGCTCTTGCTGCGCTTGCCCGCTTAGCAACGACGCCTGAGACAGCTGCTCCATGTAATTTCCTTTTTAGTTCTTCCTTGGCATCAGCCTTTGTCAATTTTACATGCTGCCTCGATCTATGCCCATCCTGCCCGCTGCATGATCAAAGGTAATGATGTCCTGATATTTTTTGATTTTAAGTTTTCCTTGTTTATTCCTTATACTCGGCGTTATTACTGACAAAGCTCGCCCATTCTCGCGGCCGGCTGATACAACGCAGAACAAGGACATCATGACGCAAATCTCATCCATCTTCGCTGAACTCGGTTTCGACTTTTCGGCCCATGCCGGCAACGACCTGCATTCGCGCTCGCCGCGCGACGGCGCTGCGATTGGCGCGCTGCGCGCCAATACCACCGAGGAAACCGAAACCGCCATCAAGCTCGCCCACCAGGCCTACGAAAAATGGCGCGTGGTGCCGGCGCCGGTGCGCGGCGAGCTGGTGCGCATCCTGGGTGAAGTGCTACGTGAAAACCGCGAGCCGTTGGGCAAGCTGGTGACGCTGGAATCCGGCAAGATCCTGTCCGAAGGCATAGGCGAAGTACAGGAAATGATCGATATCTGCGATTTCGCGGTTGGCCTGTCGCGCCAGCTGTATGGCCTGACCATCGCTTCCGAGCGTCCAGGCCACCGCATGATGGAAACCTGGCATCCGCTGGGCGTCTGCGGCGTCATCACCGCGTTCAACTTCCCGGTTGCCGTGTGGGCCTGGAACGCCGCGCTGGCGCTGGTGTGCGGCAATGCCGTGATCTGGAAACCATCCGAAAAGACCCCGGTTGTCGCACTCGCCGTACACGCTCTCTATGAAAAAGCCGTGGCGCGTTTCTCGCAACAGCGCCCTGACCTGCTGCCGGCCAATCTGTGCCAGGTCGTGCTGGGCCGCGCCGAAATCGGCGCCACCCTGTCGGCCTCGCCGCTGGTGCCGCTGGTCAGCGCCACCGGCAGCGTCCGCATGGGCCGCAAGGTTGCCACTACCGTGGCCGAGCGCCTCGGCCGCAGCCTGCTGGAACTGGGCGGCAACAACGGCATGATCGTCACCCCGACCGCCGACCTCAGCCTGGCTTTGCGTGCGATCACCTTCTCTGCCGTCGGCACCGCCGGCCAGCGCTGCACCAGCCTGCGCCGCCTGTTTGTCCACAGCAGTATTTATCAAGATGTGGTGAGCCGCATCGAACGTATCTACGCCAGCGTCAAGGTCGGCGATCCGCTGGCAGCGGACACCCTGGTCGGCCCGCTGGTCGACCAGCAATCGTTCGAAGCCATGCAAGCCGCGCTGGCGCAAGCCAAGGCTGAAGGCGGCGTAGTCACTGGCGGCGAGCGGGTGCAAGTCGGCGATAACAGCAACGCTTTCTATGTGCGCCCTGCGCTGGTGCGCATGCCACAGCAAAGCGCCATCGTGCACCACGAAACCTTCGCACCTATCCTGTATGTGCTGTCCTACGATAGCTTCGAGGATGCCGTGCGCCTCAACAACGCCGTGCCGCAAGGCCTGTCGTCCGCCATCTTCACCAATGACGTGCGCGAAGCGGAAGCCTTCATGTCGGCCAGCGGCAGCGATTGCGGCCTCGCCAACGTCAACATCGGCACCAGCGGCGCTGAAATCGGCGGCGCTTTCGGCGGCGAGAAAGAAACCGGCGGCGGCCGCGAATCGGGTTCCGATTCCTGGAAGACTTACATGCGCCGGGCCACCAACACCATCAACTACAGCCGCACCTTGCCATTGGCGCAGGGCGTCAAGTTTGATATCGACTAAGCACACGATACCATCGATTCTAGTCATCCCCGCGAACGCGGGGATCCACGTTACTGAGTGAATCCGGAAAATGGATTCCCGCGTTCGCGGGAATGACGGGGTCGCCTATATAGTCTAGATCTTCAGCAAGGTCGGTGCGCGCTGCTGCAGGATATCTTCCATCCGCACCTGGATTGCCTGCTTCATTTCCGGATGCGTCAGGATATAGAAACGTTCCGCGGCAATCGCGTCGAATACATCGCCAGCCACCTGGCTTACCGGGATGCCGTTCTCCACCGCGTGCAGTACAGCCATGCCGACCTTGGCAGCCACCGGATCGATGGTCGCCGGCGCGGTTTTATCTCCGTCGCGATTGCGTTCCGAATGACCAATGCCAGTCTTGACCCAGCCCGGGCACAGCACCGAGACCTTGATCAGCGATTTCCGCAACGCGAGATCATGATGCAAACCCTCGGATACCGTCACCACCGCATGCTTGCTGGCGTTATAGCTGGCCAGGCTCGGCTGCGTGGTAAGGCCAGCCATCGAGGCCGTGTTGACGATATGCCCTTCTTCGCCATGCTTCAGCATGGTTGGCACAAACGCGCGCAAGGCATGCGTGACGCCGTAGAAGTTGACGCCCATGACCCAGTCCCAATCCTTCTGGGTGGTTTCCCACGCTGGCTTGGCGACCGCGACGCCGGCATTGTTCACCAGCAGATGCACCTTACCGAATTTGGCGAAGGCTTGCTCCGCCAGCGCATTGATCTGTTCTTCGCGGGCGACGTCAGTCGGCACGCCGATGACTTCGATCCCTTGCGCCTTGAATTCCGCCACCGTGGCTTCCAGCTTGGTGGTGTTGATATCGGCCAGCACCAGCTTCATGCCCTCGGCCGCAGCGCGTACTGCGATGCCCTTGCCTATGCCTTCTGCGCCGCCGGTGATGACCGCGACCTTGCCTTGTAAATTCTTCATGCGTATTTTCCTGTCAGTGCTTAATTCAACAAATAACCGCCATCGACATTCATGCAAACCCCTGTGGTGTAGCTGGCCGCAGGCGACACCAGGTACAGCACGGCGCCCGCCATCTCGTCCGGCTGGGCGACGCGGTTCATCGGGATGTGCTGCAAGGCCTGCTTCAGGATCGCCGGATTGTCGATCAGGGCGGCAGCGAACTTGGTCTCGGTAAAGCCCGGCAGCAAGGCATTGACGCGTACACCGCTGGCCGCGCACTCCTTGGCGAAGGCCTTGGTCATCGAGATCACCGCCGCCTTCGTGATCGAGTAAATACCCTGGAACACGCCGGGCGTGACGCCGTTGACCGAGGCGACATTGACGATGGCGCCGCCACCGCCCTGCGCCATCAGCTTGGCGCCGTAGGAAGACATGAAGAAATAGCCGCGGATATTGACGTCGACCGTTTTCTGGAAGGCGCCCAGGTCGGTGTCGACGATAGGTCCAAAATGCGGATTGGCGGCGGCATTGTTGATCAGGATGTCGAGCCGGCCGTGCTTGCTGGTGATGGCCTGGAACAGCGCGTCGATCTGCGCCATTTCACCGATGTGGCAAGCCATGGTCTCGGCCGTGCCGCCGGCTGCCACGATCTCCGCGACCACCTTGTCGCAGGCTTCCGCCTTGCGGCTGGACACGATGACATGCGCGCCATGCTGCGCCAGCGTGCGCGCGATCGATGCGCCGATGCCGCGGCTGGCGCCGGTCACCAGGGCGATTTTTCCTTTCAGGTCAAACAGGGATGTGCTGCTCATGCTTTGCTCCTTTTAACTTGTCGCTGGTTGTCTATCGCTGGTTTTCTATCTATAACTCACTAAGCCCGGATCGCGCGCGCTTTCAAGATGCGCGTAATTATTGATGTAGCTCAAGCTGACCCTGCCGGGGCTATGCAACAGCTTGGTGACGCCGGTATTGACCAGCGCCCAGTTCAATTCGAAAATCTGCCGGTCTGGAATCGCCAGCAGTTGCTGACAGATCGCGCTGACCGGACCACCCGAGGTAAACACCCAGGCGGATTGGCCCTTGCCAGCTTGTTCCAGCAAGCGCGCCAAGGCGGCGTTGCAACGTGCCTTGAACACCGTCCACGTCTCACTATAGTCGCCGTCGTGCTGACCGCCGACCCAGCGCGCCACTGCCTTGGCAAACACTTTCTGGAAAGCGCGCGCAGGATTTTCCTGCTGCGCCAGGTAGGCTGCCAGCACGGCGGGATCGGCGAACTCAGGCATCAGCCGCAGCAATACTTGCCGATGATCGAATTCGTCAAAGCCGGGGTCCTGCAAAACCTGCGGCGCACGCTCAGTCTGTGGCGACCAGGCAGCCAGGCAGGCATCACGGCTCTGCTTGTGGCGACGGTGGCTGCCGGTGACCAGCAAGGAGGGATCCTGGCCAGTCTGCGCCAGCCATAGCCCCAGCAAGGTCGCCTGGCGCACGCCCAGCTCGGACAGCTGGTCGTAATCGGCGGCGCCGAAGCTGGCCTGGCCATGGCGCACCAGATAGATGGCGCCCATCTCAGGCTTGCTCCGGTGCTGCTGTCAGCAGCTTTGCGTGGTTCATATGGTCGATTGCGCGATCAGATTGCGGCAACGCTGGTCAAGGTAATTGACGACATGGCCGAACATGGCGAACTGCGGATTGGTGGTTTGCCCGTGATGGAAACGGTAGTAGATTTGCTGGATGATCACCGCCAGCCGGAACAAGCCGTAGATTTCATAGAAATCGAAATGGTCGGTGCGGTAACCGGTCTGCTCGCCGTAATAGGCGATCACTTCCTTGCGCGTCAGCATGCCCGGCAAGTGCGTCGGCTGGCGCCGCATCATCATGAATTGCGGTTCGTCGTCGGCTTGTACCCAGTAGGCCAGCGTATTGCCGAGGTCCATCAGCGGATCGCCCAGAGTCGCCATTTCCCAGTCCAGCACGCCGATCACTTTCAAGGGATCTTCGGCATCCAGCACTACGTTATCGAAGCGGAAATCGTTGTGGATCAGGCAGGTGGCGACATCGGCTGCCGGCATCTTCTCGGCCAGCCAGCGCATCACTACTTCACAGTCGACCACATCGTCGGTGCGCGCCTTGCGGAAGCGCTCGCTCCAGCCGGTTATCTGCCGCTGCACATAGCCTTCGCCCTTGGCCAGATGGGCCAGGCCGGCGGCCTGGTAATCGACCTTGTGCAGGGCGATCATCTTGTCGATCACGTTCAGGCACAGCTGGCGCGTATCGCTCTCGTTCAGTTCCAGGCCGGGCGGCAGCTTGTTGCGCAGGATGATGCCGCGCAAGCGTTCCATCACATAGAAGTCGCTGTCCATCACCGCGCGGTCCTGGCAGGTCGCGAACACCCGCGGCACATAGGGATAGACCGGCTTCAGCTCGGCCATGATATTGGCTTCGCGCAGCATGTCGTGGGCCGACTTGGCCTTGGCCCCGAATGGCGGCCGGCGCAGGATCAGTTCGCGCTCGCCGTAGCTCAGCAGGTAGGTCAGGTTGGAGGCGCCGCCGGGAAACTGGGTCACCGCCGGCAATCCTTGCAGGCTGCTGTCCACTCCCTGCAGAAATGCAGCAATCTTGGCGACGTCCAGCTCTTCGCCGCTGCGCACCGCGCCGGCTTGATCGATCAGGCTCATGCCGCTGCTCCCTGCGCCGCGGCGCGGGCGCCTTGCGCTTTCAGTTCCAGCTTGGCGATCAGGGCCCGGTGCACTTCGTCCGGGCCGTCCGCCAGCCGCAGGATGCGGGCATAGGCATACAGGCCGGTCAGCGGCAGGTCGTCGCAGACGCCGGCGCCGCCGTGCATCTGGATCGCCTGGTCGATCACCAGCTGCGCCACGTTCGGCACCACCACCTTGATCTGGGAAATCTCGCTCATGGCCGCCTTGGCGCCGACGGTATCCATCATCCACGCCGCTTTCAAGGTCAGCAGGCGGGCTTGCTCGATACCCATGCGGGCATTGGCGATGATGTCGGCATTGCCGCCGAGATCGGCCAACGGCTTGCCGAAAGCAGTGCGCGTCAAGGCGCGCTGACACATCATTTCCAAGGCTACTTCGGCCGCGCCGAGGGCACGCATGCAGTGATGGATACGACCTGGCCCGAGACGGCCCTGGGCGATTTCAAAGCCGCGGCCCGGACCGGCGATGATGTTCGTCAGCGGCACTCGCACATTGGTGAAGCTCACTTCGCCATGGCCATAGGGTTCATCGAGTGCGCCGAACACCGGCAGCATGCGTTCGATCTTCACCCCGGGCGTATCCAGCGGCACGATCACCATTGAATGGCGCGCATGCTTGGGACCGTCCGGGTAAGTGAGCCCCATGAAAATCACGAACTTGCAGTCGGGATGGCCGATGCCGGTGCTCCACCATTTGCGGCCGTTGAGCAGCACCTGATCGCCTTCGACGATGGCGGTGGCGCGCATGTTGGTAGCGTCGCTGGAGGCGACTTCCGGTTCGGTCATGCAGAAAGCCGAGCGGTACTCACCTGCCAGCAACGGCTTGAGCCATTGTTCTTGCTGCGCCGGTGAGCCGTACTTGACCAGCACTTCCATATTGCCGGTATCCGGCGCATTGCAGTTGAAGACTTCCGGCGCGATGTGCGAGCGGCCCATGATTTCCGCCAGCGGCGCGTAATCAGTATTGCTGAGGCCGGCGCCGAACTCCGCGTCCGGCAGGAACAGATTCCACAAGCCGGCGGCCCTGGCCTTGGCTTTCAGCGCCAGCATCACCGGCGGCACATTCCATGGCCGCGCGCCGCGCTTGAGCTGGCTGAAATATTCCGCTTCCGCCGGCAGCACATGCTCGCTCATGAAGGCATTGAGCCGCTCGATATATTGGCGGGCCTGGGGCGAATAAGCAAAATCCATGACGTTCCTCGACTGTTTGGCGATGCATGCAGTGTGCCGCAAGGTCTATAATTCATCAAATGAATGATTTACATAGATAATAATTAATCTCATGCATATAAGCCGCATCGACCTCAACCTGTTCGTGGTGCTCGACACCATCTACGCGGAAGGCAATATTACGCGCGCCGCCAAGGCCCTGAGCCTGACCCAGCCGGCGGTCAGCCACGCCCTGGCGCGCCTGCGCGAACTGCTGGGCGACCCCTTGTTCATCCGGCAAGGCAGCAGCATGTTGCCGACGCCGATGACGCGCTCCCTGATCGGTCCGGTGCGGCAAGCCTTGCAGACGCTGGAGGTCAGCGTCAAGCACGGCAACCAGTTCGATCCGGCCAGCAGCCGCCGCAGTTTCAACCTCGGCCTGACCGGCGTGCTGGAAGCGCGCCTGCTGCCGCCGCTGATGCAGCTGCTGCACGCGCAGGCGCCGCTGGTGGCGATCAATTCGGTGCGGGTGGAACGGCGCCAGCTGGCGTCCGAACTGGCGGCCGGCACGCTCGACATCGCGGTCGACGTCTTGCTGCAGCGGCCGACGGAAATCCACAGTACACCTTTATCACGCGATGCGCTGGTGGTGATCGCGCGCCAGGATCACCCGGCGCTGCAGGACGGCCTGGACCTGGAAACCTATCTGGCGCAAAGCCACATCCTGGTCTCCTCGCGACGCACCGGTCCCGGCATCGAAGATGTCGAACTGGCGCGCATGGGCCGTCAGCGCCAGATCGGCTTGCGCTGCCAGCACTACCACGCCGCCTGCCATGTGGTCAGCGCCTCGGACTTGCTGACCACCATGCCCGAACACTACGCCCAGATCGCCAACCTCAACCTGCCGAACCGGATCTATCCGCTGCCGCTGCCGACGCCGACCCTGGATGTGTATCTGTACTGGCATGAGAATGCGGAGCTTGATCCGGCCAACCGCTGGCTGCGCACGGTGCTGGGACAGTTGTTTCCTGAACAGAATCGCCTGGCTAGCGCCAAACCCCCGCGCAAGAAAAAATAGCGGCGCTTGGGTTGCAAATGCGGCCGCTCATTTTTTTGCCGGATGGGCCGCCTGCCATTTGCGGACGCAAAACTCGATGTATTCCCCTACACGGTTCTGCTCTGCCTCCGGTATCTCCAGAAACGATTCCAGGCTGATGCTGAAAGGCCATTGGCCGGAATGCTTGGCCGCTATCTTCGGATGACCGATCCCGGTAGCCAGCCAGAATATATCGACGCCGAGGAATTTCGCGGCGAGCGCCGAATTCTCCGCTGTCAGCGCCTTGGTCTTGCCGGCAATTACCTGCCCGACCGCCTGCACGCTGACGCCGATGGCGTCCGCGAGTTCCTGCCTGTCTTTTCGGGCTATCTGCAAAGCATCTGCAAGTCGCGCGCCATAATTATTCACCATCGGTAAAGAATACTTTCATTCAATTAAAGCATGGTTGCAATGTGCACTAAAGAATGCTTTAATACATATGTAAAAACTGACAATGGTTTTAGCGACATGGACCCACTTTCCACGTACTTCCCGCTCAAAAACAAGGTCGCGCTGGTGACCGGCGCAGCGCGCGGCATAGCTTTACATATTGCCTGCGCCTTGTCTGCGGCTGGTGCACATTTAGCGATTCTGGATGAAAGGGAACAGGAAGGGGGCGTTATCGCCGGGCTGCTGGGCAGCAAACTGACTGAAGTCCGGTTCTGGCAGCTGGATGTCAGCGACAACGATGCCGTCCAGCAGGTCATGGCCGCCGTCGAGGCGCACTTCGGCCGCATCGACATTCTGATCAACAGCGCCGGCGTCGACGCCAGCCAACCGTATGCCAACGGGCTGCTGCAGAAGCATTGGGAAAAAGCGATGCAGGCCAACGTCAACGGCAGCATCCTGTGCAGCAAGCATGTGGCGCCGGCGATGGAACGCGCCGGCGGCGGCTCCATCGTCAACATCCTGTCGCCCTGCGCCGTGAGGCGGGTGCAAGCGGCGGCAGCCGATCATGCCGCGAAAGCGACACTGCGCATGAGCAGCATGAACGCCATGCGTTACGCCACCCAAAACATCCGCGTCAACGCCATCCACCCAGGCGTAGTCCGCCCCCCTGCCCTGGCAGCAGCCATGCGCAAACGCGACGACCTCACCCAAGCCCTGGCCGACCGCGCCGAACTGCACATGCAAACCAGCCGCGGCTCCGCCACCGACGTCGCCGCCGCCGTCCTCTACCTGGCATCAGACGCCAGCCGTTTTGTTACGGGTGGGGAGCTGGTGATTGATGCTGGGCCTTGCCATAGTTAGCGGCGGGGTGTTGCCGCTGCCGTTGTTTTTGACGTTGCCGTTGTTTTTGACGTTGCCGTTGCTTTTGACGCTGCCGTTGCTTTTGACTTGCCCCGCATGAAGACGTTGCCAAATCCGGCGCGTGTCAGCCGGGAATTGTGAGGGGCATGTTTGAGCCGAAGGCGAGTTTTGCCCCTCACCCGGCTGGCGCGCGCCGGATTTGGGAACCCTCCCGAAGGGAGGGCAACGGCTTTGCGGTCGCCTTTTCTTTGCTTACTTTCTTTTGGCGAAGCAAAAGAAAGTAAGCGGCTGCCGGGCCGCTCCCGGCTTGTATCCACGGAGTAAGAAACGTTTTAGAAAACCTCAGACCGTTCTTGGCATGCCACCGTACGTACTCCGTAGAACGTCAAATGGGGTCAGAGTAATTTTCGCAAAAACCGCGAAAAAAAACTCTGACCCCATTTGACTGCGACAGCGGTGAATTTAGCTGCTGCAGCGGTGAGTTTGACTGCTGCAGCGGTGAGTTTGACTGCTGCAGCGGTGAGTTTGGCTGCGGCTGCGTAGTTTAGAAGTAGCTCAGGCCGAGGGCGGCTTTGACTTCGTCGGCGGTCTTTGCCGCTACTTCACGCGCCTTGGCCGTGCCTTCTTTCAGGATCTGCATAACGTGCCCCTTGTCCTTGGCCAGCTCCTCCCGCCGCGCCCGGATCGGCGCCAGCAGGTCCTGCAGGCAAGTCTCCAGCCGCGCCTTGACCAGGCTATCGCCCAAGCCGCCACGCACATAATGCGCCTTCATCTCCGCCAGGCCAGCTTTATCCAGGTCAAACGCATCCAGATACAAGAAAGCCACATTGCCCTCCAGATGTCCGGGATCCTGCACCCGCAAATGCAAAGGATCGGTATACACCTGCTTGACCGCCGCCCGGATTTCATCCGCGCTGGCGCCCAGGTTGATCGTATTGCCCAGCGACTTGCTCATCTTCGCCTTGCCATCGATCCCCGGCAAACGCCCGATCTCAGGCACCAGCGCCTTAGCCTCCACCAGCACATCCCGCCCGGCAGTACGATTGAAACGCCGCACGATCTCATTGGTCTGCTCGATCATCGGAATCTGGTCCTCGCCCACCGGCACCAGCGCCGCCTTGAAGGCCGTGATGTCAGCCGCCTGGCTGGCCGGATAAGTCAGGAAGCCAGCCGGAATATCGCGCTCGAAACCACGCAGGCGAATTTCTTCCTTCACTGTCGGATTGCGCTCCAGGCGCGCCACCGTCACCAGGTTCAGATAGTAAAAAGTCAATTCCGCCAGCTCGGGAATCTGCGACTGGATCAGGATGGTCGACTTGGCCGGATCGATGCCCACCGCCAGGTAATCCAGCGCCACCTCCACCACATTGCGGTGCACCTTGTTGGTGTCGTCCATGTTGTCGGTCAGCGCCTGGGCGTCGGCCAGCATGATGAACTGCTGGTAGCTGTGCTGATATTCGATACGATTACGCAAGCTGCCGACGAAATGGCCAAGATGCAGCGGACCGGTAGGACGATCGCCGGTCAGGATCACGGCAGATTCGGTGGACTTGGGAGACTCGTTCGTTGGCAAACTCATTAACATTCCTTTTTTAGCGATATCCTGAAAACCCTCTATTGTGCCATCAGCGGCGCGCAAGAATAAGAAAAGCCGCCGGCGATCTCTCGCCGGCGGCTTTTTTGTTTCCAACCGATGCAATCGGCGGTACAGCGCGGCGCTAAGCCAACCCTGCCCGCCAAAACCACTATCAGCTGGTTTTCTCTTCCTGCTCGATCCCTGCCAGGATCCAGCCGCCCTGGCCGGCGGTCGGCTTGGACAGGTTCCAGATCTCGGCAAACGGCGCCGCGGCAGTGTTTTCGTCTTCCTTGATCATGCCGGTGAAGCGCACGCTCGCCAGGTAGTCGCCGTCGACAGTGTCGATGCCCAGCAGCTCGGCATCCAGCGACACCACGTCGGTATGGTTTTCCGAAGCGCCGCGCTCCTGCAATTGCATGCGTAGTTCGGCAAACATTTCTGGCGTGGTGAATTCACGGATATCGTTGCTGTCGGCCTTGTCCCAGGCCGCTTGCAGGCGCAGGAAGTAAGTCTTCGCGTGACGCAGGAAGCCTGCGGTGTCGAAATCGGCAGGCACGCCCCAGGCGGCAACGCCTGCAACACCAGCGCCGGCAGCCGCGACCGGCGCTGCATCAAATGCGGCACGTTGCATAGGCTGGTCGATACGCGAAGCGATTTCCGGCGTGAAGCTGGACGGCGCTGCGCTGGCGAAAGCCGGCTGCATGCCGGCGTTAGCCGAGTTGCCGCCGGCCATTTTGCGGCGCACCAGCTTGTAGATGAACATGGCGGCAAACGCGAACAAGGCGATCATGATGATGTTGCTGATCATGCCGGCCATGGCGCCGAGGCCCATGCTGGACAACAATGCGCCCAGGCCGAGGCCGAGCAAGGCACCGCCCAGCATGCCTTTCCACATGCTCGGCTTGGCTGCTGCAGCGGCTCCAGCTGCGGCTGGCGCTGCCGCCGCGGCAGCAGGCTTGGCCGCCTGGCTTGGCGCCGGCGCGGCCTGGCGGTTCATGCTTTGCGATTTCTTGCCGAAGGAACCGCCGCCGCCCATGCGCTTGGCTTCCACGGTTGCGATACCGGCTGAGAACGTCATTGCTACGACGATCAGCGCGACGAATAATTTCTTCATACTTTCTCCTGAGATTTGACGCCATGCAAGACATGGCTATAGGTACTATTGGTAGTGCTGACAATGTTGATTCGATGTCCCCGCATGCACGGCCGGTCAGACAGGCCAAGGAAATGCACAACGCAATCCGGCAAGCTGAGTAGCGGTAAACAATGCAAACAATGGCTACGAGGAGGGCCGGATAAAGATCCGGCAGATGGCTAGGCGCCCGCCGCCGGGACAGATATCCAGGCGACGTCAGGGCGCTTATGCTCTAGGAGGAGGTCCGGCCGGCGGCAGGAACGGCGGCTGCCGCGCCTTGTCGTTGCTCAGCGCGGGGCTGGCTGCGATAGCCGTGGCGGCAAATACAAAAGGGAAAGCAGGGACGGTGTCATCGCCGAGATCGACGTGCATCTCGATTTCGTCGGTAAGGCTGTCTTGATCATCCTGCGCGTCACGGCTGTCGGCGACGTTGCATTGCGCTGCCGCCTCGTCCAGCTGAACCGTATATGCCAGCGTCGCCATCGCGTCTGCCTTGGATTCGGCGATGCCTGCAAAGACTTGCATAGGCAGCAGAAACACCAGCAGAAGAATCAATAAGCGTTGCATCAAGGCAGTAAATCACGTCAAGGTGAAATCAAGGAAAAATGATTATACCAAAAGCAGCTATTTCACAGTCTGTCTTGCTGACGGGAATGAAACGCCATAGACTACAAATAGCAGTTTCCATCCATCCTGAAGGGGAATACCCAGATCATGCGCATTTTGCTTGCCGAAGACGACAGTGTACTGGCCGATGGATTGACGCGTTCGCTGCGGCAGTCGGGCTATGCCACGGACTGCGTCATGAACGGGATGGAAGCGGATTCGGCTTTGTCGACCCAGGATTTCGACCTGCTGATCCTCGACCTCGGCTTGCCGAAAATGAGCGGACTGGAAGTGCTGCGCCGCTTGCGCGCAAGAAACTCGCACCTGCCGGTGCTGATCCTGACCGCCGCCGATTCGCTCGAACAGCGCGTCAAGGGACTGGATCTGGGCGCCGACGACTACATGGCCAAGCCGTTCGAGCTGTCCGAACTGGAGGCGCGCGTGCGCGCCCTGACCCGCCGCGGCGCCGGCGGCGGCCCCACCGTCATCAAGCACGGGCCGCTGAGCTACGACCAGGTCGGGCGGATCGCCTATATCAATGAACAGATGCTGGACCTGTCGGCGCGCGAACTGGGCTTGCTGGAAGTATTGCTGCAACGCACCGGCCGCCTGGTTTCCAAGGAACAGCTGGTCGATCATCTGTGCGAGTGGGGCGAAGAAGTCAGCAACAACGCCATCGAAGTGTATGTACACCGGCTGCGCAAGAAAATCGAAATCGGCGGCGTGCGGATCGCCACGGTGCGCGGCCTCGGCTATTGCCTGGAAAAAATCAGCGAGCCGCATCCCATTCCTGCCACGGTTCTCCCGCCGCTCGACTCTTCCAGCCGCCGCTGAAGCCGCGCCATGGCCCTGTCTCCGGATACGCTGCCGACCACGCATCCGCCCGCGGCGCCGCTGGCGCAACCGCCTGAAGAACGCGTCCAGCGCTCGCTGTTCGGCGAAATCCTCGACTGGATGCTGGTGCCGCTGCTGCTGCTGTGGCCGATCAGCATCGCGATTACCTATGTGGTGGCGAAAACCATCGCCAACCAGCCGTTCGACCAGGCCCTGGACGACAGCGTCACGGTGCTGTCACAGCAGGTGATCGAAGTCGACGGCAAGGTGGCGACGCGGCTCAACGGACCGGCGCGCGATTTCCTGCGCGCCGACGATATCGACAATGTCTATTACCTGATCACCGATACCCGCGGCAACATCGTCGAAGGCGACCGCGACCTGATCATTCCGCCGGCCATCGTCCAGGAAGACACCGCTCATCCAGGCACGGTGCAGCATCGCGACGCCATCCTGCACGGCGCCGACGTGCGGATCGCCTACGCCTACGTCGACCTGCGCAGCATCGCCGAAGCCAACGCCGCCGCGCCGCCGCGCACGGCGCTGGTACAGGTTGCAGAAACGCTGGAAAAAAGGGCGCGGCTCGCCAACGCCATCATCAAGGGCGTGATCCTGCCGCAATTCCTGATCCTGCCGATCGTGCTGGCACTGATCTGGTTTGCGCTGTCGCGCGGACTGTCGCCCCTCTCCGAACTGCAGCAGCGCATCCGCGCCCGGCGCCCGGACGACCTGAGCCCCATCGATTCGGGCCAGGTGCCGGAAGAAATTTCACCGCTGGTGCGCTCCCTGAACGACATGCTGGAGCGGCTCTCGCTCTCGATGCAGACCCAGAAGCGCTTCATCGCCGACGCCGCGCATCAGATGAAGACGCCGCTGGCCGGCATGCGCATGCAATCGGAACTGGCGTTGCGCCAGACCCGCCAGGAAGATATCCACCGCTCGCTGGAACAGCTGGCCAAGAGTTCCGAGTCGGCCACCCGGCTGGTGAACCAGCTGCTGTCGCTGGCCAGGGCAGAAAACCAGTCGCAGGAAAATGCCCCCTTCGTGCAGCGCGATCTGTCCGAGTTTGCGCGCGGCGTAGTGCAAGACTGGGTCGAGGCTTCTTTCGCGCAACGCATAGACCTCGGTTTCGAACAAGCCGAACAGCCGCTGGCGGTGATGTGCAATCCGCTCATGCTGCGCGAGCTGATCGGCAACCTGATCGACAATGCGTTGCACTACACACCGGTCGAGGGACGCGTCACGGTGCGCGTGCGCGCCGACGGCGAACATGGGCAAGCGCAGTTCGCCCTGCTGGAAGTGGAGGATACGGGACCGGGTATCCCGCCGGCCGAACGCGACCACATCTTCCAGCGCTTCTACCGCATCCTCGACAGCAGCCGCAGCCGCAGCGGCAGCGGACTGGGGCTGGCGATCGTGCGCGAAATCGCCCAGCAGCACGACGCGCAAATCACGATTTCCTACAATCCGCGCAGCAGCGATCCGGAAATGCCGGGCAGCCTGTTCCGCGTCAGCCTGCATTTACTGAAAACAAACAGAGCGGACTTTCATTAACTGCCCAACCGAGACACGAACTTTCCATGCCTATTCCTCGTCCCCCCAGCCATTGGCGCAGCACCCGGCGCCTGACCCTGGCGCTGCTGCTGGTCTGGTTCGCCCTGACCTTCGCCGTCATCTTCTTTGCCCGCGAACTGTCCGGCATCACCTGGTTCGGCTGGCCGCTCTCGTTCTACATGGCGGCGCAAGGCCTGGCCTTGGGTTACCTTTTGATCGTTGCACTGTATACCTGGCAGATGCGCAAGATCGACCGCCGCCATCAGGCCGGCAGCGTGGACAGCGGCACGCAATGAGCGACAAATCCTTTTTCTGGCGGCTGGTGCGCTACTACGGCTGGTATACCGCCGGCTTCATCGCCTTGCTGGTGGTACTGGCAATCCTGGAGCAGGAGGGCTTGCCGCGCACCTGGATCGGCTACCTGTTCATGTTTGCCACCGTGGTGCTGTACGCCGGCATCGGCATCATGAGCCGCACCTCCGACGTCTCCGAATATTATGTCGCGGGACGGCGCGTGCCGGGACTGTTCAACGGCATGGCCACCGCCGCCGACTGGATCTCCGCCGCCACCTTCATCAGCCTGGCCGGCGGCCTCTACCTGCAGGGCTTCGACGGCCTTGCCTATATCATCGGCTGGACCGGCGGCTACTGCCTGGTGGCGCTGTTGATCGCTCCGTATCTGCGCAAGTTCGGGCAATACACCATTCCGGATTTCCTGGCCGCGCGCTACCGCGGCCACAGCAGCGGCAATCCAGTGCGTATCCTGGCCGTCATCGCCACCGTGCTGATTTCCTTCATTTACGTGGTGGCGCAGATCTATGGCGTCGGCCTGATCACCTCGCGCTTCACCGGCGTCGATTTCTCGGTCGGCATCTTTCTCGGGCTGGCCAGCATCCTGGTTTGTTCTTTCCTGGGCGGCATGCGGGCCATCACCTGGACCCAGGTAGCGCAGTACATCATCATCCTGTTTGCCTACCTGATTCCGGTGGTGTTGCTGTCAACGCAGCACACGCACAGCCCGCTGGCGCAGGTTTCTTACGGTACGGTGCTGACCCAGATCTCCGACATCGAAAAAAAATTCGACACCGATCCCAAGGAAATGCAGGTACGCGCGATGTTCAAGGCCAAGGCCGACGCCTACGATGTACGCCTGCGCAACCTGCCGACATCCTGGGACCAGGGTCGCATAGAAACACAGCAGTACCTGGAAAAACTCAAGCGCAACAACGGTTCCCTGATCGAGATCCGCGCTGCCAGCCGGGCCCTCAGCAACTATCCGAAAACCCCCGAGGAAGCTGAACGTACCTGGCAACAGGAGAAAGCTGGCTACCTGGCGCGTGCCGAACCGCCGATTCCGCAAGCGACGCCTTTCGCCGCCGCCAGCCCGGAAGCCTCGGACATCAAGCGCAACAATTTCCTGGCGCTGGTATTTTGCCTGATGCTCGGCACCGCCGCCCTGCCGCATATCCTGATGCGCTACTACACCACGCCATCGGTGCAGGAAACCCGCAAATCGGTATTCTGGACCTTGTTTTTCATCTTGCTGATCTACCTGACGGTACCGGCGCTGGCAGTGCTGGTGAAATACTATATCTATACCTCGCTGGTCGGTTCCGATTATGCGCACCTGCCGGAATGGGTCTCCTACTGGGCCAATATCGACAAGGCGCATCCGCTGGTCAGCATCACCGACATCAACCACGACGGCATCGTGCAGCTCTCGGAAATCGTGCTGGACGGCGACATCATCGTGCTGGCGACGCCGGAAATCGCCAAGCTGCCCTACTACATCTCCGGCCTGGTCGCCGCCGGCGGCCTGGCGGCCGCGCTCTCCACGGCAGACGGCTTGCTGCTGACGATTTCCAACGCCCTCTCGCACGACGTCTACTACAAAATGATCGACCCGCAAGCCTCCACCGCCAAGCGCGTAACGGTATCGAAGCTGTTGCTGCTGGTGGTGGCGCTGCTGGCTGCGTACACGGCGTCCTTGAAACCCGGCGACATCCTGTCGATGGTAGGCGCCGCATTTTCGCTGGCGGCCTCTGCCCTGTTCCCGGTGCTGGCGCTGGGCGTCTTCTGGAAACGCGGCAACCAGGAAGGCGCCATGGCCGCCATGGTGGTCGGTTTCGTCACCTGCGTGTACTACATGCTGCACACCTACCCTTCGCTAGGCGGCTCCGCCAGCGGGCAGTGGTTCCACATCGCCCCCATGGCAGCCGGCGTATTCGGCGTACCAGCCGGCCTGCTGGCCCTGATCGTCGTCAGCCTCCTGACACCTCCACCAGACCCGCGCGCGATGAAGCTGGTGGATCAAATCCGTGCGCCTTAGCGCTGTTGTCGTTGATTTTACGGTAGCCTTCTTTGCACGGAGTAGCGAACGTTTTAGCAACGTTCAGGCCGTTCTTAGAATGCCACCGCACGTACTCCGTAGAACGTCAATTGGGGTCAGAGTAATTTTCGCAAAGAACGCGAAAAAACTCTGACCCCAATTGACTGCTGCCGTGGCTGTTTTTAGATCGTTTAAGGCTTGCTGCCAAAGGGCTCTGACAGAATGCCTACGAGGCTGTTCACGCCATTGATGTAATTTCCCAGCCGCATATTCTCATTGGCGCTGTGCTGATTATTGTCAGCATTGACCAGCGGCACAATCACAAACGGAACTTTCAGCGCTTCGACCAGAGCGCCGGTCGGAACGGTGCCGCCCATCATTCTGATCTGTACCGGTTCCCTACCGTAAGTCTTGGTCAAAGAACGGCGCAGCCAATGACCAATTGGCGCATTCAGATCGGTACGGACAGCGCTGCTGGAAGCCGATGCCGGTTCGAACTCAAGCGAAGCAAGTTTAGGATAGCGGGCGCGATCTGCATCGCTTGGCTCGCCACTGACCAGGTGAAACCCCTGTTTCTCTACAAATCCCTTGAGTAAAGCCACCAAGGCTGCCGGCTCGGTTTCAGGAACGGTACGCAGATCCAGTTCGGCAATGGCCACCGCCGGCACGACCGTGCGGGCCTTCTCGCCAACATCCCCAGATTGCATGCCACGCACATTGAGCGACGGATATTGCATCGCTTCCTGATAGTTTTGTCCGACCTTATCCGCCACCGCAATCCCGAGGCGCTGGCGCAGCGCCGCTTCGTCATCTGGCACTGCGCGCATGACGCGCAAGGAATCAGCGTCCAGCTTGATGCCATCGTAATAACCGGGAACCGTAACCCGGCCCTCATCGTCTTTCATCGATGCCAGCAAGCGTGCCAGCAATTGCGCAGGATTGGCGGCATAGTTACCGTAATGTCCGCTATGACTGTCTTGCTTCGGACCATAAACCTTCAAAGTACCGACAACGATGCCGCGATTGCCGAATACCAGGGTCGGCTGATTGCTGGGATGCATCGGCCCATCCAGCACCACCAGCATATCGGACTTCAACAAATCCTGATTGCGCTTGACGACGCCACCCAATGACGGCGACCCTTTTTCTTCTTCCGCGTCGAGAATGACCTTGAGGTTGATCGCCGGCGTCTTGCCGCCGGCTTTCAGTGCATCGATCGCAGCCAGCAACATCATGATCGGCGCTTTATCATCCGCAGAAGCTCTGGCGAACAAACGCCATTCAGGATCGACATCCTTGGCGAACAATTTATCCAGCGGCATGGCTTCCCACTGGCCTGCTGCATTGCGCTGCTTTAATACCGGCAACCACGGACTTTTCTGTTGCCACTCAGAGGGATTGACCGGCTGTCCATCCATGTGTCCATAAAACAGTACTGTAGGGAGAGCAGGATCGCTCTTTGGAAATTCTGCAAACAGCAAGGGCTTGCCGTTATTGGCCAGTTGCCTGGCATGAAAACCGCGCCGCTGAAAAGCCTGTTCGAACCAGGCGGCATTGCGCTGGATATCGGCGGCTACCGCAGAGTCGTTGGGAATTGCCAGCACCTCGGCCCATTCCTTGAAGCTTGCCTGGGCAGCGTTCTGCACTTGTGGAGTGATCGGCGGAGCGGCTGCATGAAGCGACGGCGTCGAAAGTATGGTCATGGCGCAGATGGCCAACTGACAGTGCTGGAAGAATGTTTTCATATGCTTTTTATTTTAGAGGGATGATAAAAAGTAGAAATTGCTGCCCGGATCAAAGTAACGACGAAGGTTAAGTTAATGTCGCTGCATGTACTCCGTGGCCCGTCAAATTGGGGTCAGAGTAATTTTCGCAAAGAGCCGCGAAAAAAACTCTGACCCCAATTTGACTGCTGCATCGATGCTATTAACTAATTCAAGATCTTGGCGCATTTTCTCAGACCGCAAAGCCGAAGCCTGGCGCCTCATGTGCCGGCATGACTGTGACGGCGACATCCATGGTTTGCTGGCCGCCGCCGATCAGGACGCCGCGCAAGGGCGAGACATCCAGAAAATCACGCCCCCAGCCCAAGGTGATATGGCTGGTGTCCGGAAAAATGCCATTGGTCGGATCGGCATCGATCCAGTTACTGGCTTGCCCATCGATGCCAGGACAGTACACCGACACCCAGGCATGCGAAGCATCGGCTCCGATCAGGCGCGGCTGTCCCGGCGGCGGCTCGGTCAGCAGGTAACCGCTGACATAACGCGCCGCCAGCCCCAGGGAACGCAGGCAAGACAGCATGAAATGCGCAAAATCCTGGCACACCCCGCGCCGCGTAGCAAACACATCCGTCACCGGTGTCGACACCGTGGTCGCCAGCGGATCGAAAGTAAATTCGCGGAAAATCCGCGTCATCAAAGCCTGGATTCCGTCCAGCAAAGACAAGCCCGGCGTAAACGATTCCATCGCATACGCCAGGAACTCGCGCTTGATCCGCACATGCGCCGATTCAAACAGATAACGCGTCGCCTCCAGGTCATCCGGCAGCAAGAACTGCCCAGCCTGATAAGACAGCTTGCTGCGCGCCAGCTCCCACGGCGGTGTCGGCGGCGACAACTGCCGCTGCGTCAAGGTCACCCACGAATCGGCAACAGCGCGCAGATCGGTATGATCGCTCTCCAGCGAAAACGACTGCATCGGATTGCCGAAACTGTCCAGCAGCAAACGCAGATTCTGCGGCTCCGGCGTAATCGCAATGCCGTGCGATGTGCAAGTCTGCCACGGCAGCGAACGCGGCGTCAGGCGCAGCATTTGATGCGACAGGCGCACCGGCTGCGAGTAGGCATAATGCGTATCGTGACGGATGTGGTAAACGTATTCGCTCATCAAGACACCCCCTGGCTGACCGGCGCATTCAGCGGCGTGAAGAAATGCCGCGCCAGCTCATCCGACAAGGCAAAAGCGCCAGTGATCGCCTCACGCATCAGTTGCACCAGGCGCGCATGCGCGTCGGCCACGAACAGCGAGTCGTGACTCAGATCCTCCAGTTCGAATTCGCGCAGCAAAGCCGACAGGTGCGCCGGCGTATCCATGCTGAGCGTTCCCAGCTGCTCTGCAATATCGCTCAGATAACGCTCCAGCATCTGAAACTGGAATGCGATGCCGTGCGGATTACTGACATCGAACACCAGCAGATGCAAGACCGGCAGCCATTCTGGAGCACGGCGGTAGCGCACGCGGTATGTCACCACGCTGTTGGCCGATTCCAGCAGCCACGGCAGGATTTTAATCTGCGCAGCCGGCGGTAGCCGCAAAAACTGTCCGAACAAGGTCGCCAGATGCGTCATGCGTTCTATGTGCCGTCCCAGCATCAGGAAATGCCAGCCCTCGTCGCGCGTGGTGTCGTCCAGCGCATGGCCGGCCAGGCCGACGCAAGCCTGGATCACGTTGTTGAGCATGTTCAAGGCCAGCGCCGGCGTCATGCCGGCCGCGCCGCCGCTGTCCGCTACCAGGCTCGGCATGCGATTGATGGCATGCCAGTTGTCCAGCGACAGATGTTCGCGCACCTGGTAGCCGCAATGATGCAGATGACGCAGATTGGCGGCGATGCTGGTGGCGGCGGCGGCGGGATCCACTATCGCCGCGATCAGCGCCGGCTGCAAGGCGTTGACGGTTGGCCGCCCGCTCGCCGCCGCTGCCGGCAAGGCAATCCCGAGGCCGCGGCAGATCTCGCACAGCTGGTAAAAATTTTCGCGCGCGTCGCCCTGAAGATCGGTACTGCGCTGCAGGGTGGCGCGCAGCAGATGCGACAGGTTGTCGCAGCGCTCGGCGTAGCGGCCCATCCAGAACAGGTTTTCCCCGGCGTGCGAAGAGATGTCGACAGTGCTGCGGATGGTATCCAGCGAGGTGTGCAAGGCGCGCTGCCGGCCGTCCTGGCTTTCAGCGGCTGCATTCGATGCCGCAGCCCCATCGGCTGCTTCCGTGCGCATCTGCCCCAGCACCCAGACATCCTTGCTGGCGCCGCCCTGCTGCATCGAGACGATATCCTTGCGCTGGCGCGGCGCCACCCGCGTCAGGCCGCCCGGCATGACGTGATAGCTGCCGTCGGCCGCCGCCACCACGAACACGCGCAGGCTGACGGCGCGGCTCATCAGGCGATACTCGCCGCTGCGCGACAAGACCGGCGCCTGCGACAAGCGCACCCATTCCTGCGCCACATAGGCGTGCGGCTGCGCCAGCAGGCTCTCGATCACGCGCTGGCGCGACTGCGCATTCAGACTGTGACCATAGACCGGCTGCATACGCATCGAGGGGAAGGCCGGCATGATCACCAGCTGTTCCAGATTGGCCAGGGTGTATTCCAGCGCCGGCTTTTCACCGCACCACCAGGACGCCACGGCCGGTAGAGCCAGCGGCTGGCCCAGCAGGCGCTGGCAGATGGCCGGCAGAAAGCCGTGCAAGGCGCCCGATTCCAGCACGCCGCTGCCGAGCGAATTGGCGATCAGCACGTTACCCAGGCGCGCTGCCTGCACCAGGCCAGGAATGCCGAGCGCGGAATCGGCGCGCAGTTCAAGCGGATCGCAATAGTCGTCGTCCAGCCGGCGCAAGATTGCATGCACCCGGCGCAGGCCGCTCAGGGTCTTCAGGTAGACCATGTCGCCGCGCACCATCAGGTCGGCTCCTTCCACCAGCGGGAAGCCTAGCGTATGCGCCAGGAAAGCATGCTCCGAATAGGTTTCGTTATATGGTCCCGGCGTCAGCAGCACCACCAGCGGCGGCTCGCCGCCGGCCGGCGCCAGCTCGCTCAGGCTGTTGTGCAGGGTATGGAAAAATTTCAGCAGCGACTGCACATGCATGTCGCGCACCATGTCCGGCATCGCGCGCGACATGATCTGACGGTTTTGCAAGGCGTAGCCGGCGCCGGAGGGGCCTTGGGTGCGGTCCGAAATGACCCACCAGTGGCCGTCCGGAGAACGCGCCAGGTCGATCGCATACAGATGCAGGTGGATGCCGCCCGGCGGTTCGATGCCGCGGCAGGGCCAGAGATAGCCATGCTGGCCAAACACCAGCGCCGGCGGCAGCAAGCCTTCCGAGAGCAGCGTTTGCGGCCCGTAGAGATCGGCCAGCACCGCGTTCAGCAGCTTCGCGCGTTGGGTGACTGCAGCAGACAAAGTCTGCCATTCTTCGGCGGAAATAATCTGCGGCAACAGATCCAGTTCCCAGGGCCGGTTGGCGCCCTGCGGATCGGCATACACATTGTAGGTCACGCCATCGGCGGCGATGGCTTCGCGCACTTCGCGCGCACGGCGCCGCAGCACCTCCGGCGACAGATCTTCCAGCTGGTCGATCAGGGTCCGCCAGTGCGGCCGCAGGCGGCCGCCCGCCTCAAGCATTTCGTCGTAACGATCGGCCTCAGCAGGATAACTTTCGAGTAAACGCCGGTACATGGTTGATCGCTTGCGTCACTGGTAATGGTTAAAGACAACCTGCTGCAGCGCAGGAAAAACCGGCGGGCAACTTTATGCAAGTTGCCCTACAGCTTTTCCGGCCGCCAGACGGCGAGGTTGGTCAGAAGTGACGTAAGTCTAACGTAAATGGGAACTCGACGGACGCTATCGGCTGCTTTACCTGCATCGTTCCCGGCGTGTGGTTAAGACGGAAATAACGTCCCAGGCGGCGGCTTTCCGCCTCGAACGCATTGACCGGGAAAGTATCGTAGCTGCGCCCGCCCGGATGCACCACGTGATACTGGCAACCGCCCAGGCTGCGGCCGTTCCAGGTATCGACCAGGTCGAAGGTCAGCGGCGAATCGATGCCGATGGTCGGATGCAGGGCCGACGGCGGCTGCCAGGCGCGGTAACGGATACCGCTGACGAATTCGCCGACGCGGCCGGTCGGCTGCAGCGGCACCGCGACGCCGTTGCAGGTGAGGACGTAGCGATCCGGCGCCATGCCGCTCACCTTGACCTGTACCCGCTCCAGCGAGGAATCGACGTAGCGGGCGTTGCCGCCGGAGCGGCTTTCCTCGCCCAGCACATGCCACGGCTCCAGCGCCGTGCGCAGTTCGAGCGCGATGCCGTTGACCGCATAGTCGCCGATTTTCGGGAAACGGAACTCGAAATGCGACGCGAACCATTCCGGCTTGAAGGCATAGCCGGCCTGCTGCAGGTCTTCGATGACATCGCAGAAATCCTGCCAGATGAAGTGCGGCAACAGGAAGCGGTCATGCAGCTCGGTGCCCCAGCGCACCAGCCGCGGCGGCTGGTAAGGCGTTTTCCAGAAGCGCGCCACCAGCGCCCGCAGCAGCAATTGCTGGGTCAGGCTCATGCGCGCATGCGGCGGCATTTCGAAGGCACGCAATTCCAGCAGGCCGAGACGGCCGGTGCTGCTGTCCGGCGAATACAGCTTATCGATGCAGAATTCCGCCCGGTGCGTGTTGCCGGTGACGTCGATCAGCAGATTGCGCAGCAGCCGGTCGACCAGCCATGGCGCGCAGCTGTCCTGGGCCAGCTGCTTTTCCATTTCTGCAAAAGCCAGTTCCAGCTCCACCACCGAATCGTTGCGCGCTTCATCCACCCGCGGCGCTTGCGAGGTGGGGCCGATGAACATGCCCGAGAACAGGTAGGACAGCGCCGGATGGTTGTTCCAGTAGCTGATCAGGCTGCGCAGCAGATCGGGGCGGCGCAGGAACGGCGAATCGCTGGTC
>Ga0210409_10000489_pt1 | contig 63999 bp, 61 predicted proteins | sample IncBWH17MmetaG_FD_161649 | JGI IMG/M metagenome (GOLD analysis project Ga0210409, IMG submission 161649) | Forest soil microbial communities from Barre Woods Harvard Forest LTER site, Petersham, Massachusetts, United States - Inc-BW-H-17-M | ecosystem: Environmental > Terrestrial > Soil >... | reverse complement strand
GCGGGTGTGCTCGCCACGGACACGCCAGCGGCATTCTCGGCGGGTGTGCTCGCCACGGACACACCCCCGGCAAGCTCGGCGCGCGACGCCGGCATCGGTATGCGCACGATGTCGCCGCGCGCCAATTCGTGGGCACCGCTCCAGCCATTCGTCGCGAGCAATCGGGTCAGGGTCACGCCACTCGCCGCAGCAATGCCCGCCAGCGTCTCGCCGCGCCGCATGCGGTGCTTGCCGTCATTTCTCTGCACCACGTAGCGCTGCGTCGCCGGCAGCCGCCCCCAGGCGGCGGAAATTTCCGATTGCTGCGGCGTGCCCGGCAACCGCAACGCATAGCCGCGGGGCACGAAACGCTGCCCATTCCAAATCGGCGGGCGCAGCGCCGGATTCAATACGCGCAATGCGCCGATATCGGCCTTGAATGCCCTCGCAAGGGCATCGACGGGAATGTAGTCGGGCACCGCCACCAAGGTGCTGGTGGTTTCGGGAAGATGGGTCAGCGGCCCGAAATATTTTTCCGCGCTGCGGTCGACCTCGAGCGCCGCCAGGAACGCGACATAGAAATTCCGCGAGGCGAAGCCGAACGTCGATCCTTGATAGCGCTTGACGATTACCGCGATGTTGTCGGTGGCCAATTCATCTTGCGCGCGCCGCAAACCGCCCGGACCGTGATTGTAGGCGGTAACCGCCAGCGGCCAGCTGCCGAGCAACCGGAAGTTATAGAGCATCAAATTCGCCGCCGCTTCGGTTGCGCGGTAAGGATCCAAGCGTTCATCCACCAGGCTGTCGACGCGCATGTAGCGCCTGGCGGTGGAAGGCATGAACTGCCACAGACCCGCGGCGCCCACCCGCGAGTAGGCGGCCGGATTGAAGGACGATTCGACGTGCGGCAGCGCGCCTATTTCCGCGGGCACGCCCCGTTCCGCGAGGACCCGCGAGATGCTGGCCTCATAGGCCTGCGCGCGAATCAACCCTTCGTGAAAGCGGTCGGCCTGCCCGAGCTGAAAGCGGATCCGCGGGATGGCATCGCGAAATTGCGACGGCGTGGGCTTCTCGCCGAACGCGTGCAGGATGCGCCGCTCGTGCGCGTTCAAGTTTTCCGTGGCGCCGGCCGCGAAGCGCCGCAGCAGGTCCGCATAGCGAGCCTTGCTCTGCGCCACCCGGCGCTCGCGCTGCGCCGGGGAATCCGCCGGATCGAAGCGCAGCACTTCGTAAACCAGCTTGAGATTCCAGTCATCGTGCAGCAATCCCTGATCGGTGGTGACCTCGGCGTACACCCTTATCCAAAAGCGCACGTCCGGTTCAAGCTCCGCAGGGTGAACGAAGGGATCCGCTGCAGCGGCGCCGCTGGCGATCGAAACCAGCAGGGGCGCGAGTAGCAGCGTGCACAACGCGGCTCGAACCTTAAGAGCCACCGGCCGCAGGCGCAAAATGCGCGACTCATTCTCAAACAAAATCAAGGGCCCCGACATAGGCCGACACCATACGCGAAATCTCAAGCAGCGACGCCCTCGGGATTGTAAGATCGATGCGCACAAATAAAAATCACACTTCGCACGAAGGGTTCTTCAGGAGTCTTCACATGCTGATCGCGACAGTCCGGATTACATGCGCGGCCGTGCTGCTTGTCTGTCCTGTCATGGCGGCGGCGCCGGCGGCGCCGCAGCTGCCCACCATTACGGCAAACTCGTTTCGCTGCGTCACGCAGATGACGCACGTCCGGCACTATTATGTGGACAATCTGGCCGGAAATCTTGCGGGGACCGTTCGCGCGGCGGAATCGACCACCGGCGAACCCTATCCCGTGGGTTCGGTGCTGCAGCTCGTGCCCACCGAGGTGATGGTGAAGCGCGAAAAGGGCTTCAACGCCGCCACGCACGACTGGGAATTCTTCGAACTCGACGTGTCCGCGGATGGTTCGAAGATACGCACCCGCGGATTTGCCGAGGTCGTCAACCGCTTCGGCGGCAACTGCTTCGCATGCCACATCAAAGCTCAGCCGCAGTGGGATCTGATTTGCGACAACAGCCACGGCTGCGATCCCATTCCGCTCACGCGCGCGATGACCGGTGCGCTGTCGCGCACCGACCCGAGGTGCAAAAATTCAAGCCCGCCGAGCCCGGAGGACGCCGCGGCGCTCGCGCAGCTCGGCGCGCTGATGAAGGCGGGTGCGGCGGGCGCGGCCAAGAAGTGACGCGCAGCAACGGCGCTTAGACTAGCCTGCGCCGGCCGCGTTCGCGCTATTGGCGGGCCGGAACATCAGGCCGAAGATTAGTAACACGCACAAAGCTGCGGTTGCGGGGACCAGCCACGTGGCGTGCCAGTCATGCCGTATCTCCAGGCATGAATGCAGCGCTGCCGCGGCGGCGCTGCACTCCGGATTTTGCATGGCGTAGCGATTCACGACGGCGCCCGAGACGAACGCGCCGACGAAGTACCCCAGACCGTTGGTTACGAAATTGATCAGCCCCTGCGCGGCGGCGCGTATTTCTTCCCCGGCACGCTGATCCGTGTATACCTGCCCGCTCACGAAGAAAAAATCGTAGCAGACGCCGTGCAGCAGAATGCCGGCGTAGATCAGCGGCATTGCGCTTCCCGCATTGCCGTTGGCGAAGGCGAAATATCTCAAGGACCACGCCAGCATGCCGACCAGCATGATGGCCTTGATGCCGAATTTGCGCAGCGCGGTTGCCAGAACGAGCATGAAGGCAACTTCCGAGATCTGCCCGAAGGTCTGGATGAATGCCGCCTCCGGCACATTGATTTCGTTGAGAAACGGATTGGCGAAGGTGTAGTAGAACTGCAGCGGAATGCACAGCAGGAACGAGCCGATCACAAAAACCAGGAAGTCGCGTTTCTTCAGCAGCTGCAGCGCTTCCAATCCTGCGGCAGCGCGCAAGTTGAACGGCGCATTGGCGGCCTTAGGCGGCGTATGCGGCAGGCACAGCGCGTACGCCGCCATCAAAACCGACGCCCCGGAGGCGATCTTGAGCGGCAACACCTGCGCATCGGCGTGCAGGGTTTTGCCCACGAGAACGCCTGCAGCTATCCAGCCAAGCGTGCCCAGCACGCGCACATAGGGAAAATTGCTGGATTCCTTGAGGTGATGGAAGGCTATGGAATTCGTCAACGACAGCGTCGGCATGTAGCACAGGGCATACAGGATGAGCAGCGGATAGAACTTCGCAAACGCGGTCTGACTGGACACCGCCCACATGAGAGCGGCGCCGGTGAGGTGCAGCGCCGCCAGCAGTTTTTCGCTCGCGAACCAGCGATCGGCGATGATTCCAATAAAGAACGGCGACAGCAACGCGCCGATGGCGGTCGCGCCATAAGCGAGGCCGATCTGCGAATCGCTGAAATGCAGGGTGTGACCGAGGTAGGTGCCCATGGTCACGAACCACACGCCCCAGATGAAGTACTGCAGAAACATCATCAGCGCCAGGCGCGCCTGGGTCATGGCAGCTCGCGGATCCGGATGCTACGCAGCGCCAGGCTGCCGGAGTGATCCCCTTGAATGCCGATGAAGCCCTTCTTCGCCAGCCCGTAGTTCGGGTACTTCGAGAATTTGCTGGCGGCAACCTTGGCAGTCCAGTCGGGGCTTTGCAAATCGTAAGCCACGACCAGTTGCCCATTCATCCAGTGCTCAACGCGGGTGCCGGACACGACAATTCGCGCCGTGTTCCATTCACCGAAAGGCTTGACGACGCCCGCCGGCGCTGCGTAAAGGGCGTACGCGGAGCCCGCGCTGGTGAGGCGGTTGCGGCCGTCGGCTGCGTTCGCGTCGTCGAGCAGTTGATATTCCGGCGCGCTCCAGTAAATATGATCGTATTCGCGGGTGCCGCGGTAGAAGATTCCGCTGTTGCCCGCCTTGCCGATCTTCCATTCCAGTTCAAGTTCGAAGTTGCCGAATTGCGCGCGAGTCACGAGGTCATCGACGCTGCCCTCCTTCGCAAGCGTGCCGTCCACGACATGCCAGCCGTCGGGCATCGCCTCCGAGCGCCAGCCGCGGAAGCTGTCATTCATCTTGCCGTCGAACAGCATGTGCCATTTTGCCGCAGGCGCGGCCGCCGGTGTACCCGTGTCTTTGGCCGGCCACGCCGGTGCGGTCACGGCGGCGGCAATGGCGAGAAGCGCGATCATGATAGTTCTGGTGTGCATGCTTGATCCTTCGCCTTAAGCCGGTGGTTTCCACGTGCCGCGCGCCACCGCCGGCACGAACGAGTCGAGATCCGGCGGCGGAAAGTCGAGCGTCCTGCCTTGTTCGGCGCTTTGATAGGCGGCCATCAGCAGTTTGACCACTTCGAGTCCATCCTCGAAGTCGAGTCGCGGAGTTTCCTTGCCGAGAAAGGCGCGCACGAAATGCCGGTCCTCATTGGTATAGCCGTAAGCGGCTGCCTCGTCGGCGACCACCGGCATCAATCCCACCTCCGCGTTCTGCTTCTCGATCAGATCCTCGCCGGCGGCGCCGCGCACCTCGCGTGAAAAGAACAGCTTCAGGCCGCTGTCCAGCGTGTTCCACGACATCGAGTACTCCGGCCCCAGCAGTTCCGCCGACAGGCGCAGCCCGGCGCCGACGAAACTCCACGATGCCGAGGCCTCGCCGATCAACCTCTGGCCGTTGTCGGTCTCGAATTCCACCATCAGGCTCGCAAAGTCCTCGGACGGATGTTTGGCGTAATCGACCTCGGGGCCGAAAGTCTTGGTGAGCTGGCTGACGTACGGCGGACGGGTCCATTTGAGGCTGGCAATGTGCGCGGTAATCCGCCGCGGACGCACCGAGGAGCGCGGTGCGCCGGGTTGGGTGAGCAGGTGCCTGACCAGGAGTACCGAGTGGCACATCATGTCGTTCAGCACGCCGCCACCCTGCAAGTCGCCGCGCCAGAACCACGGAGCATGCGGCCCGCTGTGTTCTTCCGACGCGCGTGCCAGATAGGGCCGGCCGGTGCTCGCCGCGCCGCGCGCCCAGATCCGCGCCCGTCCGGCTTCGATCTGCGGCGCGAACACCTGATTCTCCAGATAGCCGTGCTTGAGGCCGGCGCGCTCGACCAACGCGATCATGTGCTTGGCTTCCGCGACGGTGCGCGCCAGCGGTTTTTCGCAGGCGACCCCAAGCAGCGCGCCGCGGCCGCTCTCGATGGCGCGGACGATTTGTTCCAGATTCTCGAGGCGAGCATGGTTCGGGCCGGTGAGCCACAGCGCATCAATCGAGGGATCGGCCACCATATCCTCGATGCACGCGAACGGCTTCGCGGCGCCGATGTCGAGATGGCGAGCCAGAGCGGCCGCCGACTTGGCATGCTCGGGGTTGGGGCTCCACACGCCGCGCACCTCGGCGTCGCGCACCGCCTGAAAGCCCTGCATGTGAAAACGCGCGTTGAAGCCGCTGCCGACGAATCCCACGCCGAGGCGATCGGGTACCTGTTTTCCCATGGAGCTGCTCATGCGGGTGGAATCAGACCGACTTTGCGAAGCACCTCGGGAGGCGGACCGCTGAATTTCAGGAGCGGGACATTACCGACATACCCCAGATCCTTGCGGCCTTCGGGGCTCGTGTAAAAGCCGCCCGCGGTCAGGTCGCGGTACCGGGCAAAAAATCTGGCCGCTACTGCAAACTGCGGTTGGGCTTTCTTCTCGTAACAGACATCATCGCAGATCGCGTGTTGCGAGGACTCGCCGAGGTCGGCGAATTGCTTGGCGAAGCGCCGCGAGGATTCCGCGTCCATCCACAGCAAGCCTTCCAGTATCAGCGCGCGGTCCTCATGTTGAGCGGGGTAAGGCGCGCTCACCCACTCGTCCAGAAAGTCGACCACCCCGGCGCCGGAGGCGCTTACGCTGTGGGTATCTGCGGGAATGATCGCATCGCACAGCGCGGCAGCGGTGCGGCGCTGCGCCCGTGTAAGGGTGAGCGGCCATAGATCGCCCGGATGATAGATCTTGGTGAGATCGGGGTCGGTTCCGTAACCATGCGCGGTCGGCGCAACCGGAGCTCCTTCGCCGTGCGCAGCAGGCTCCCCCTCGCCGAGTACGCGCCGCGCCAAAAGCGGCATGGCCGCCGAAGCGGCGAGCATCCATTGCAGCGTGCGGCGCCGGTCCATCACAGTTCCTTTCTGCGCATCAAATCGAGAATGCGATCGGCCGAACGCCAAGCCAGGGCCATGATGGTGAGCGTCGGATTCTTGTCCGCATTCGACACGAACACTGCGCCGTCGGTGAGGAATAGATTTTTCACGTCCCAGGTCTGGCACCACTGATTGGTGACCGACCTCTCCTTATCGGCGCCCATGATGGCGCCGCCAACCTCGTGGATGATGAAGCCGCCCGGCGAGATCGCCTTGGCGCCGTCAAGTGTCGGACCATCTTTCACGCGCCCGCCCATGGCCTCGATGATTGCCGCAAAGGTCTTTTGCATATGGGCGGCTTGCCGCGTCTCATGCTGCGACCATTGCCAATGAAAGCGCAGCACGGGTATGCCCCACTTATCCTTCACGGTTGGGTCGATTTCGCAGTATGACTGCTCATTCGGAATCATTTCCCCGCGTCCAGCGAATCCCACGAAGGAGCCATAGTAGCGCCGCGCGTCTTCCTTGAATTTTCTGCCGTAGCTGCCCGCGGTCAGCCATTCGGCGCCTTTCATGGTGCCCACTCCCGGCATCTGCTTGCCGCCGCCCATTTCGATGTGATATCCGCGCGCGAAGTCCAGTTTACCCGCATGCTGTTGCTGATAGAGCCACCACGGTGCATACACGTGTTCACCGCCGGCGCCATCCTCGTTTTGCGGCGGCAACGATTCGAGGAGCGGTATCTGGCCGGACAAGGAGCTGCCCACCGTGTCCATGAGATAGCGCCCCACCTTGCCGCTCGAGTTGGCGAGTCCCTGCGGAAAGCGCGCGCTTTTCGAGTTGAGCAGGATTCTCACGGTTTCGCAGGCGCTCGCGGCAAGCACAACCACGCGTGCAGCCACGCTGTGCACGCTACCGTCGGTTTTGTCGATGAATGTCACGCCCTGCGCCAGGCCGCTGTCGTGGAGCCGCACTTCCCGCACCATGGCATCGGTGAGGATGTGCAGATTACCGGTGGCCGACGCCGGCGGCAGGTGCACCGTGGTCGACTGATAATTCGCCCGAATGGAACAGCCGCGACCGCAGGGTGTGGCCCAGAAACAGGCGGCGCGGCGCTGCATGTCGGCGGCGATGATCTTCTGCGCTTTCAGGTTGCCGGGATGCAGCAGCGCGGGCGCGCGCCGGAAATCGAGCTGCTGCGTGAGCACGGCGCGGTGTACGGCAACGATGGGAATGCCGAGGCGCGCAGCGCGCTGCTGGGTCAATAGATCGCTGACCAGCGGCGCCGGTGGCGGCAGCAGGCAGCCCGATGGAGAGTTCGGCGTATTTTCGAGCCCGTCGGAGGCACCGTAGACGCCGATGAGCATTTCCACCTTATCGTAGTATGGGGCGACATCGTCGTAGGTGATGGGCCAATCCATACCTAAGCCATCGCGGCTGTGGGGCTTGAAATCGTAGGGACCATTGCGCAGCGAGATGCGGCCCCAATGATTGGTACGGCCGCCCAGCATGCGCGCCCGCCACCAATCGAAACGCCCGCCCGGATCTTCCGTGGACCTTACATAGGGCTCGCCCGGGACTGTCCAGCCGCCATCGACGGTTGCATCGTAAAAGCCGAATCTCTTGTCTTCGGTTGAGCCGCCGCGCAATGGCGCTTGGTCGGGAGTTTGGAACATGGGAGTTTCGGATTCGGGCGAGTACTTGCGGCCCGCCTCCAGCATGAGGACCCTGGCCCCTTCCATGCACAGCGTATAGGCACTTTGTCCGCCTGCGGCGCCCGAGCCGACGACGATGACGTCGTAGTTCTTCTGCATCGTCGAAGCGGTGACGAAACTCACGCGTTCATGCTAAAGGCAAGCCGCCCATGATGTCGAGAGGCGAGCGCGCTCGAGCGCTCAAGGCTGGCGCCACGTGGGCGCCGCCGGAATCAGCTTGAGACACGCGATAATACCCACAGCAGCAAATGCAGCGCCGAACACAAATACGGCGGCATGTCCCACGTGGTCCCAAAGCCAGCCGCCGAGCAGGCTCGCAGCGAAACCTGTGATGCCCATGGTCGCGTTGTACCAGCCGATTGCGCTGGCGCGGAGCGAGTCCGACACATAGTCGCTGGCCAGCGCCTTGCCCACGGAGCGAATGATCCCCTGGTACAGGCCATAGAACACGAACAACACGCCGATGAACGCGACGGCGCGGGTCAAAGCGAATCCGAGATAGGTGATGAAAAAGATCGTGATCGACACCACGAGCAGGTTCCTTCTGCCCAACCGGTCCGATAAATATCCCGCCGGGTACGAGATCAGCGCGGCCACCAGGTTGAATCCCGCGTAGATCAGAATGGTGGTCGTCAGCGAAGCGCCGATGTCCTTGGTTTCCAGGATCAGAAAGGCATTGCTGGAATTGCCGATTCCAAACAGCGCCGTCGCCAGCAGGTACTTCCAGTAGGCCCTGGGAAATTTCTCCACCCTGATGCCGATCTTCGCCTTCGCCGTTATCTTGATCGGCTGTTCGTGAACAAAAACCACCATCAGGAAAGCCAGCAATCCGGGAATGACGGCAAGATAGAAGATCAGGCGGATGGGCAGCTGCCACACGATGAGCAGCAGGACCGCGAGCAGCGGACCGAGAAAGGCGCCGGCATTGTCCCCGACCCCCTCCAGGCCGAAAGCCTTGCCCCGATGCGCTTCGTCCACCGACGCGGCGATCAGCGCATCGCGCGGTGCCGAGCGCGTTCCGGCGCCAAACCGATCCAGCAGCCGGCCCCCGAGCACGCCCTGCCAGATTGAAGCAAAGCCCATCAGCGGCTTGCCGAGCGCGGCCAGCAGGTAGCCCACCAGGGCGATTGGCTTTCTCTTTTGCAGCTTGTCGGACAGCGTTCCGGAGAGCCCTTGGGTGATGTTCTGGGTCGCGCCGGCGATGCCCTCCACGAGACCGACCACGCTGGCGCTGACATTCAAGGTCTGGGTGAGAAAGATCGGTAAAATCGGTACGATCATTTCCGTGGAAATGTCGGCGAACAGGCTCGATAAGGCGAGCAGAAACGTGTTGCGCGAAAGGCCTGCGAATACTCCTTGCGCCGTTTTCGCCGCCATAGATCCCCTTAGCCGCGAGATTGCGGCAACACGTCAGTATAAACGTCTCGACGGGAATACCGGGCGCTAGGTCGGTGCGTTTCTCAAAGAGGCCACCACCACCTTGCCGTCCTTGACCGGCAATGAGCTGCCCGGATCCGCATCCATGTGCACGTGATGCTCGTGCCCTTTATATTCATAGACCACGTCGAATCCCGCAGGCTCTTCCTTCAGGTCATAAACGGTGTTGCAGCGCTGCTCCGTGGTGGTGTACGTATCCCTCTGCTGGGCGTTCTGCTGGATCTTGTTACCCGCATAGCCGCCGGCAGCCGCGCCGGCGACCGTTGCGAGCGTTTTGCCGCTGCCGCCCCCGACCTGGTGACCCAGAACCCCTCCGACCAGGGCACCCAAGCCGGTGCCTGCCAGTCGATTCTGATCCTGCACCGGTTTCGTGTGCGTAACGGTTTCATCGTGACACTCCTGTCGCGGGATCTTCACCGTCCGCGTCAAGGGTTTGCTGCTGACGACCTTGGCCGAGTGGGCAGTCTCGTACATATGGTAGCCGGCGACAGCACCGCCGGCGGTCGCTACGACCACTCCCGCAATCGCGCCGGTCAAAAAGGACATTTTCATCAACGCTTCCTCATCACTAGCTTCAACGTTTGGCGGCCATGGTGGACCGCGGCCAATAAATAATTATGGCAATCGTGAGGATGAGTGGGCAATGTCGGCGGCCGGCGACATCCAACCGGCCGGGGCTAACGGGCGAGTTGTACTAACCGCACTTGGAGTCGCCGCAATTCAAACAGGTATAGCAACCGTCCAACATCACCACCGCGGCGGTGCTGCACTTGGCGCATAGCTGCGCGCCTTCCGGAAAATGCGACTTAGAGAACGCATCGGCCTGTTTGCTGCGCGCCTCGAACTCCGCGCGCTTCTCGTCGACCATTTTCCGCTGATGCGCGTCCAGTTCGGGTTTCTTGAGCAGTCCGATCGACTGCAGGTGGCGTTCGATCACGTAGCCGAGTTCCGCAATCGTCGACGGCATGAATTTGCCGCCCGGTTGCCAGTATCCGCCCTTGGGGTCGAACACCGCTTTCAACTCGTCCACCAAAAACGTGGTGTCGCCGCCCTTGCGAAACACCGCCGAGATGACCCGTGTCAGCGCGACGATCCACTGAAAGTGATCGAGGTTTTTCGAATTGATGAATACCTCAAACGGCCGCCGCTGTTCGTGCGGCGTGCCCTCATTGAGAACGATGTCGTTGATGGTGACATACATGGCGTGGTCGGACACGGGCGTCTTGATCTTGTAGGTCGAGCCGATCAGCACTTCGGGACGCTCGAGCTTCTCGTGCATCCAAATCACGTTGTCCTGGGCCTTCAGCGGATCTTTTGCAGCGGGCGCAGGCGACTCCTTCGATTCAGGTTTTTGCACGCGATATTTCGCGATTTTCTTGTCGATCTTGATATGAGCCATGATCAGAACTTCCCGTAGTAGCCTTCTTTCAGCGCATCGTAGAGATTCGCGGCGGTATGCATTTCTCCGTCGTACTCGATCTCTTGATCGCCCCGCGCCTCGATTTCCGTGCCGTCCTCCAGAGTGAACACATAGATCGTGTTTTTGAGGTCATCCTCCTTGACCAGAACGCCCTGGAAGGCCTCCGGATTGAAGCGAAACGTCGTACAGCCCTTGAGGCCCTGCTCATAGGCGTACATGTATATGTCCTTGAAATCCTCGTACTTGTAGTTGGTGGGAACATTTGCCGTCTTGGATATGGACGAATCCACCCACAGCTGCGCCGCAGCTTGAATATCCACATGTTCCTTCGGTCCGATGTCCTCCGCTGAAATGAAGTAGTCCGGCAGCTTTTCCGACGGATTTTGCGAGTTCGGCATGGCCCGCGAATTCACGAGTTCGCGGTACGCCAGCAATTCGAAGGAGAACACATCGACTTTTTCCTTGGACTTCTTGCCCTCACGGATTACGTTGCGGAAATAGTGGTGCGCGAACGAGGGTTCGATGCCGTTGGACGCGTTGTTCGCGAGTGACAGTGAAATCGTGCCAGTGGGCGCGATCGACGTGTGATGCGTGAAGCGCGCTCCGACTTCGGCGAGCTCGTCCACCAATTCGGGCGACGCCTCGCCAATTCGCTGCATGTAGCGGCTGTAGCGGGCATGCAGCACCCGGCCCAAAATCCGCGCACCCGCCCGCCAGCCGTCCCTCACCATCTCAGGACGCTTGCGCAGCATTGCGCGGGTGACGGTGAACTCTTCGTTCATGATCGGCGCCGGTCCCTTTTCCTTGGCGAGATCCAGCGCGGCTTCCCAGCCCGCAACCGCCATTTCGCGCGAAACATTCTGGGTGAACGCCACGGATTTCTTCGAACCATACTTCATGCACAACATGGTAATGGTCGAACCCAACCCCAGGAATCCCATGCCGTGGCGGCGCTTGCGGTTGATTTCGTCGCGTTGCTGCGCCAGCGGCAGACCGTTGATTTCGACCACGTCGTCGAGCATGCGGGTGAAGACTTTCACCACCTTGCGATAGGACTCCCAATCGAATCGCGCATCCTCGGTGAACGGATCGACCACGAATTTGGTGAGATTCACCGATCCTAGGAGACACGAGCCGTAGGCGGGCAACGGCTGTTCGCCGCAGGGATTGGTGGCGCGAATGTTCTCGGTCCACCAGTTGTTGTTCATCTCGTTCACTTTATCGACGAGGATGAAGCCGGGTTCCGCGAAGTCGTACGTGGAGGACATGATCACATCCCACACGCGGCGCGCCGGCAGGGTCTTGTAGATCTTGCAGGCAACCAGACCGTCCTCGTTGACGACGTAGCCTTCCGTATACGGCCATTCGCGCCACACATAGTGCGCGCGGTCCTGAAGATCCGGCTTCTCGCCGGGTGGGCAGGCGTCATATTCGTGCCGGCCCACGGGAAACGCCAGCTGCCATTCGCCGTCGCTTTTCACGGCCTTCATGAAATCGTTGCTGACCAGCAAGGACAGGTTGAATTGCCGAAGGCGGCCGTTTTCGCGCTTGGCGCGAATGAACTCCAGCGCGTCCGGGTGTCCGACATCGAAGGTGCCCATCTGGGCGCCGCGGCGGCCGCCGGCCGAGGACACGGTAAAACACATCTTGTCGTAGATATCCATGAACGACAGAGGACCGGATGTATAGGCGCCTGCACCCGACACGTACGCGCCGCGCGGCCTCAAGGTCGAGAATTCATAGCCGATTCCGCAGCCCGCTTTGAGCGTGAGCCCGGCCTCATGCACCTTGTTCAATATATCGTCCATGGAATCGCGGATCGTCCCGGAGACGGTGCAGTTGATCGTCGAGGTCGCGGGCTTGTGCTCCAGCGCGCCGGCGTTCGAAGTGACCCGGCCGGCCGGAATCGCACCGTGGCGCAACGCCCAAAGAAACGACTCGTACCACTGCTCGCGGCAATGTTCGGCTTCCACATCGGCAAGCGCACGCGCGACACGCTTATAGGTATCGTCCATCGTTTGGTCGATCGCCGAACCATCCTTCGCTGTCAGACGATATTTTTTGTCCCAGATGTCGAAGGATGCTTCTTGATACGGAATGCTGCCAACATCTTTGGGCTGTATTTTGACCACCGTATTCATGGGTATTTACACCGCTCCCTTATATTTATCGAGCCGAATCCTGAACACAAATTGCGGTGTCCGCGCGGAAAAACAATGCTAGTGACTTAACGTAAGGCCGATGGGCCTTGCAAAGAACTTCCGACCACAACATCTTGTGTTTGGTGCAAGAGCGTACGGCGCGATGGCGATCAGCGTCAAGACATTTTTCATAGAAATTTGCATGTAAAAAACCCATATTTATCAATAGTTTAGAAAAATATCGAGAGAAATTAGCTGATTACACTATTTATGGCGTCGGTCAAGAGGAAAAAACACGAATCACTAGATATTGTGTTTCCACACGTTATCCACATTATGTTCCATTGACTTTGAACTGCGTCACAGTTTTTGGCTCGCGGCGACAGCCCCCTTGACGCTCCGGCTCGCGTCGGAACCCAAAAAATTCCATCGACTTAAATGCGCGCGAGTTGAAATGCATTCGCGCGGCCCAACTTCGGAGATCACGCGCGTGGATCTCGAGAGGATTTCAGTGCAAATTTTTTATTCTTTTTATTAGGAGTTCAAGAAATGACCGTCGTACGTTATGAGCCTTGGGCACTGGTCAGCCGGCTCCAGAAGGAAGTCGATCGTTTGTTCGGCGCGCCGTTGACCACGGCCGCGGATTCCGGCGCCTGGTTGCCGCCGGTCGATATCACCGAGGAAGCGAACCAATTCGTGCTGCATGTTGATCTGCCCGGCGTGGATCCCAAGGCGGTGGAGATCACCTCCGATCAGGGAGTGCTGACCATTCGCGGGCAGCGCGAGGAGTCCCGCAAGGAGTCGCGTGAGGGTTTCCGCCGGGTCGAGCGGATCAGCGGCGAATTTCAACGCCGCTTCAGCCTGCCTGAAACCGCGGATGCACAGAACATCAAGGCGAAAGTCGCCAATGGCGTTCTGGAAGTCGCGATTCCGAAGCTGGCGCAGGTGCAGCCGCATCGGATCCAGGTGGAAGCTGCCTAAGAGGAACCGCTTGGCGCGTTCATCCGTGTAATATCGCGTCGATACGGGATCAGGGCCGGACGAAAGTCCGGCCTCGATCGAAACGAACACGGGGTATGGATCGCGCATGAATCTGCGTCTCAACTTGGCGGCCGCCGCGCTTGCCGCGGCGCTCGCCGCTTCCACTGGCGGAGCGCCGGCAGTCGCCGGCTCACCTCCGGCGTCGCCCCCTGCGGAAGCGGCGCCGATGCCATCGCTCGCTCCCATGGTCAAGCGAATCTCGCCTTCCGTGGTGAATATCGCCACCCGCGGCACCATCAAGGAGCAGCCCGGCCGCAATCCGCTGCTCGATGACCCGTTTTTTCGAAGATTCTTCGACGCACCGCCCGATGCCAGGCCGCGAGAGCGCCAGTTCAAAAGCGCGGGCTCCGGCGTCATTGTCGACGCCAAGAACGGCTACATCATCACCAATCATCACGTGGTCGAGAATGCCAGCGAGATCACCATTACATTGCTCGACAACCGCACCTTCACGGCCAAGGTGATCGGCAGCGACGAAGGCGCGGATGTCGCGGTTCTGCAGGCCAAACAGCCGAATTTGGTCGCCATCAACCTCGGCGATTCGGCCAAGCTCGAGGTCGGCGACTATGTGGTCGCCATCGGCAACCCCTTTGGCCTGCAGCACACGGTGACAGCCGGCATCGTCAGCGCTCTGGGGCGCAACGGCATCAGTCCGGACGGCGGCTATGAGGACTTCATTCAAACCGACGCCTCGATCAATCCCGGCAACTCGGGCGGCGCGCTGGTGAATCTGCGCGGCGAGCTGGTGGGCATCAACTCGGCCATCCTGACCGGAACCGGCAGCAACATCGGTATCGGCTTCGCGATCCCCGTCAACATGGTCAAGAGCAGCATGGACCAGCTCATCAAATACGGGCAGGTCAAACGCGGGGTCCTCGGCGTCCAGCTCTACAACGTCACGCCGGAGATCGCCAAGGAATTCGGCCTCAGCGAAACGACGGGTGCCTTGGTGGCCGGTGTGGCGCAGGGTTCGGCGGCCGAGCGCGCCGGCATCAAGACCGGCGACATCATTATTTCGCTCAACGGCGTCACCATGAAAAATTCCGGCGAACTGCGCAATGCCATCGGCCTGTTGCACGTCGGGGATAAGGTGGAAATCGGCCTGCTGCGCGATGGTAAGCCGCGCAAGGTCAGCGCATTGATCGCGGAGCGCGGCGATCAAGAATCCGCGAACGCGTCCGACATCAACAAAGGGCTGGAAGGCGCCGAATTCGCGGAGTCCGCCGATGGCAGCGGCGTTCTGGTCAAGTCGGTTCAAGACGGCAGCGCGGCGGCGCAGTCGGGAATTCGCGCCAACGATGTCATCGTCGGCGTGGGGCGGACCCCGGTCACCACTCTGAAGTCGTTCCGCGAAGCAGCCAAGGGCGCCTCCGTGCTGGTGCTCAAAGTACGCCGCGGAACCGACACGCTTTTGATTCCCATTCGGTGACATGCGAAACCTGTCCATAGTCGTTCTCGGCGGCACCGGATTCCTGGGCACCCGGCTGGCGGCCCGCTTGATCAAGGACGGTCACCAGGTCACGGTGCTGACGCGCGACGCGCAACAGCACAAACATCTGCTGGTGCTGCCGGGCCTGTCCTTGGAGAACTGCGATGTCTACCAGGAAGCGCAGCTGAGCGAGCGCTTCCGCGGTCAGGACCTCGTGATCAATCTCATCGGCATTCTCAACGAGCGCGGCTTCGGGGGCGCGGGCTTTCGCCGCGCCCACACCCAACTGGCGCAGAACATCCTGCTGGCGGCGCGGTCCGCAGGCGTGACGCGGCTTCTGCAGGTGTCGGCCTTGAAGGCCGCCGTTGATGCGCCAAGCCATTACCTGCGCACCAAGGGCGAAGCGGAAAAACTGATTCGCGAGCACACCGGCGCCCTGGACTGGACCATCTTCCGCCCCTCCGTGATGTTCGGACCCGGCGATTCGTTTCTAAACCGCTTTGCGCGATTGCTGGCCGAAATTCCCCTGATCTTTCCTCTCGCAAGGCCAGGCGCGCGCCTGCAGCCGGTTTATGTGGGTGATGTGGTCGAGGCCTTGGTGCGCACGCTGCACGGCGGCGCCGCCAGCCGGCAGACCTATGAACTCGGCGGCCCCAAGATCTATACCTTGCGCGAGATCGTCGAGTTGGTGGCGAAACTGACCGGCCGGCACCGCTGGATTATGCCGCTGCCGGATATTGCCGCCCGCCTGCAGGCGCTCGTCATGGACTTCGTGCCCGGACGTCCGTTCTCCAGCGACAACTACCGCTCCCTGAAAGTCGACAGCATCTGCGCCGAAGACGGATTCGCGAGGCTCGGAATCAAGCCGCAGTCGATGGCGGCCTCGGCCCGCTACTACCTCGGCGCCCAGGAAGACAATGCCCGCTTGAGCCAAAATCGCGCCGCAGCGGGCCGAGCCGCTGGTCGCTCCAGGGTTCGCCACGGTTAGCCTTGCGTCTCCTTCGCTTCCGGCCCCGGGAATGCCGCCGCCGCGGCGAAGATCCACTCGCGAAACTGCGCCACTTTGGGCAGCGTCAAAAAACTCCTCGGACAGACGAAATAATAAGCCGAGCCGTACGGCATGGCGCCCTTGCCGGCGAGACGCAGCGTGCCTTTTTGCAGCGCTCCGGTAACGAGCGTCCAACGCCCGAGCGCGTACCCTAGGCCTTCTTCGGCCGCCGCCAGCAGTCCGGCAGAGTCTTCGATGCTCGGCGCACTGCTGCACCATGCGTCCTGCTCGCCGATCTGCGCCCAGACGCGCCACGGCACATCGCCGCTTTCGAGCAGCGGATACTCGCTCAAGTCGGTACCGCGCTCGATCATGCCGTGCTGCTTGATCAGTTCCGGGCGCGCAACCGGCACCAGCCAGTCATCGAGCAGTTTCTCGGAGTGTAGATTCGGGTACTCGCCGCGGCCGAAGCGAATGGCGATGTGATTGGAGGAGCGCGAAAAATCCACCAGGTCGCGCGAGGTATGAAAGCGCAGCTCGATGTCCGGAAACTTGCGGCGGAACGAACGGATACGCGGCAGGAGCCAGATCTGCAGGAACGAGGACAGCAAACTGATCTGCAGCGGACCCGAGCGCCCGTGATGCTTGATATGCTGCAAGGCGGTCTCGAGCTTTTCCAGCCCCGCCCGAACCGCGGGCAGCAGCTCAAGGCCTTCTTCGGTGATTTCCACCCGCCGGCCATTGCGCCGGAACAGCGGCACCTGGATATAGCCTTCCAGAGCCTTGATCTGCTGGCTCACCGCGGCCGGTGTGACGCTGAGCGCATCCGCCGCGGCGGAAAAACTCAAGTGCGCCGCCACCGCTTCGAAAACGCGCAAGGATCCCAGGGGCATTCGGTTGTAAGCGGTTGACACCTTAAGTTTTCCTTAACAGTCTGTCAGTGCGCGCAGTTTAATCGTCGGACTTGCTGCACACCAGGGAATCGCGCTGCGCTTGGGGAAGCTTGGCAAGTTCGCGTACGCGGCGGTAAAAGGCGGGCAGATCTCCGCCCACTTGCCGCAGTACGCGGGCGAAACCCGGCACACAGGTGTAGTAGGTGGCAACCGATGCCAGATGGGCGTTGTTGATGTCCTGGGCGAACCAGGCATCGAAGGGCGCATGACCGCCCCACCGCGTCTTGAGGACGGAATAGGAAGCGCGCAGCTCGGCGAAGGCGGCGCGCTTCTGTTCGCGCATCGCGGCCGGCGCCAGATTTTCGGCGTACACGCCACGAAGCTGCATGCGGGTCGCGTTGAACAGCGCAATCACTTCAAGGTGGCGCTCCTGCTCCTGCAGATAGTCCTCAAGATCGCGATCGCGGCCCTGCTGCTTCAGCCACCGCCGCACGCCCTCGTCGGCCACGGTGGTTGCGAGCGCCTCGTTGAAGGAGGCATCGTTCGGGACATACAGCCACTGATGCGTGAGTTCGTGAAAAATAATCGACGCCAGCTCCACATCGTTCCAGCCCATCATGGTGTTCAGCACCGGATCATCGAAGTGGCCCAGCGTGGAATAGGCGGCGACGCCACCGACAAACACATCCCGTCCCTTGACGCGCTGCGCGGCGGCGAACTTGAGGGCTTTGGTTTCGGCAAAGTAGCCGCGATAGGCCACGCAGCCGACGAAGGGATAACACCACTGCTTCGGGTCGACGGAAAACTCGGGAGCGGCAACCACATTCCACACCACATACGGCCGGCCGACATCCGCGTAGCTACGATAGCTGCCATTTTCGGGCAATCGCAATTCGCGGCTGGCGAAATCGCGAATGGAAGCAACCGCCTGCAGCTGCGTGCGCAGCGCCGCCGATGTAGTGGGCTGGTCGATGACGTCGCTGAGCGGCTCCCGCTTGGACATGAGCGACAAGTGGCCTGCGGCGCTCTGCACTAAATAACAGCCACCGCATGCGCAGACGATCAGCGCCACGGCCGCAGCCGCACGGATTGGGGCGGCTATGCTGTTAATATTCACCCATGCAAGTGTATCTGGTTGGCGGTGCCGTTCGGGACGCCCTGCTCGGGCTGACCGTCAAGGAACGCGACTGGGTCGTCGTCGGCGGCAGCCGCGACGAGTTGTTGCGCCGAAAGTTTCGCGAAGTGGGCCGGGACTTTCCCGTGTTCCTGCATCCCGACACGCATGAAGAATATGCGCTGGCGCGTCTTGAACGGAAGGTGGCGCCCGGCTACCGCGGCTTCGTGGTGGAATTCGGGCCCGGAGTCACGCTCGAGGAAGATCTGGCCCGCCGCGATCTGACCATCAACGCCATGGCACGGGCCGACGATGGTTCACTGCTCGACCCTTACGGCGGACAGCGTGATCTTCAGGCACGGATGCTGCGCCACGTGTCTCCGGCCTTCGTCGAGGATCCGGTGCGCATTCTGCGCGTGGCGCGATTCGCCGCGCGCTTTGCGCCGCTCGGCTTTCGCGTTGCGCCGGAAACCATCGAGCTGATGCGCGCCATGGTCGAGCGCGGCGAGGCCGATGCGCTGATCCCTGAGCGCGTATGGCAGGAAACCGAGAAGGCGCTGCGCGAACCCAAGCCGGCGCAATTCTTCCAGGTTTTGCGCGACTGCGGCGCATTGCGGGCGGTAATCCCTGAAATCGATGCCCTGTTCGGCGTGCCGCAACCCGCGCAGTGGCATCCGGAGATCGATACCGGCGTGCACACCTTGATGGTTCTCGATCAAGCGGCGGCTTTGAGTGCCGATGCCAGGGTGCGCTTCGCCGCATTGGTGCACGATCTCGGCAAAGGCACCACGCCGCGCGAGCAATGGCCGCGCCATGTGGGACACGAGGAACGCAGCGTGGCGCTCATCGAAGCGTTGTGCGCGCGGCTGCGCAGCCCAGTCGAATACCGCGAACTCGGCATCATCGTGGCGCGCTACCACGGGAATGCGCACCGCGCATTCGATCTGCGGCCGCACACCCTGCTCGACATGTTGGAGAAGACGGACGCATTCAGGCGCGCGGAGCGCTTCTCTCAGGCGCTGTTGGCATTCGAAGCGGATTCGCGCGGCCGGCTGGGGCTCGAGGCCAAACCCTACCCGCAGCGCGATTATTTGCAGTCGCTGCGCGATGCGGCTGCCGCAATCAAACCGACGCCCGAGGAAATCGCGCAACAGTCCGGAGCCGAGATCGCGAAGCGCCTGCATGAGCGGCGCCTGCAGGCAATCGCGGCGCTTCGCCGGCAGGCGCCCGGCTAAAGCTTAGGTTCGCCCGCCCTCAAGGCTTCGCGCCCCATCCAGCCACGCGAGAATGTTTGCCACCGTGTCGCGATAAAACCGCTCGTACAGTCCGCGCGACACATAGCCGATGTGGGGCGTCGCAAGCACATTGGGTATTTTCCGGTAAGGATGATCGGGCGGCAGCGGTTCGGTGTCGTAGACATCGATGGCGGCCCCGGCGATCTGGCCCGAAGTCAGAGCCTGGATCAGTGCCGACTCCACCACGATGGGACCGCGCGAGGTGTTGACCAGGCGGGCGGTGGGCTTCATCAGCTTAAGCTCGGCTGCGCCGATCAGCCCCGTGGTGCGCTCGCTCAAGACCAGATGTATCGATACCACGTCCGCCTGGCGCAGCAACTGTTCCTTGGAGACCAGCGTCACACCCGCGGCCGCGGCCTGCTCGGCAGTGAGATTCTGGCTCCAGGCGATCACATTCATGCCGAATGCCAGTCCAACCTTCGCGACCTTGGAGCCGATGTTGCCGAGACCCAGGACCCCCAACGTGCGCTGCGCCAGGTCATCGCCCAGGGACTGCTGCCAACCACCCGCGCGAACGGCTGCGGCCTCGGCCGTGAGGTGACGCGCGCCCGCGAGAATGAGCGCCCACGTCAGTTCGATCGTTGGACTCGAGAAATAGCCGGTGTGGCGCACCGCGATGCCGTGATCCTTGGCTGCGGCGAGATCGATCGAGGCATTGCGCGGCGCGGTCGACGCGATCAATTTCAAATTCGGCAGGCGAGCGATGATTTCGCGGCGCAGCGGCGTCCGTTCCCGCATGACGCACACGATGTCGAACGGCAGCAGCCGCGCGATGAGCGCCTCGGCATCGGCCAGATGATCGCTGAATACATCGATGCGCGCGCGCTCGGCAACGGCGCTCCAGTCGGCGAGCTTCAGCGCCAAGCCTTGGTAGTCATCGAGTACCGCGATTCTCACATCTCTCTCCTCATAGCGTGTGCCTCAGGTCGTTCAGCTCGAAGCCGCGCAAGGGTCCATCGATCCCGCGCAGCCATGCCATGGCCTTGAAGCGCTCGCCCATTTCGCCGGGCAGCAGCAATTGCCGCGCTTGATTGGCAAGCTGCGCAAATTGATGCGCGTCATTTTCCGCGATGAACTGCATCTCGGTGTCGATGCCCGTGCCCGCCAGAAAGTGCGCCTGGGTCGTAAAGCCGGCGAGCTGAAATCCGCACTCGCGGGAGGCCTCCGCCAGCCGCGTGAAATCCACCCACGCCGTGATGTCCTGCAATCCGACCCATTGAAAAGGATCGTTGTGCGCGCGATGACGGAAATGACACAGCAGCGTGCCGTCGTGACGTTCCGGCAGATAATACTGCGCGCGCGGCAGACCGTAGTCGAACCACAGCGCGGCGCCGCTGCGCAGCGCACGAGTAACCGCTTGGGTCCACGCAACCAGGCGCGGGCAGTACTCGGATACATAGCCGTCGTCCCAATCACCGCCGGCTCGCGACAACCTGCGGCAATCGTCCGCCATTGCCGCGCCGGCCGGCCGCCAGCCCGGCACCAAGCGCCCGTCCACAACCTGCACGCCAAGCTCCTCGACCGCATCCGCGTGCCAGCGAAAGCGTGCCACCGGTAGCGCATCCAGAACTTCATTGGCGAGGATGACGCCGTCGAAGGGCTCCTCGGGCGGCTGTTCGAGCCACTGTACGCGCTCCAGCAATTGAGGCTGATGCCGCGCAATGTGCTCGCGCTGACGCTCGCGCAGTTCGGCGCTGATTTCGAGAATCCAGTAGCGCCGCGGCAGCTTGCGCAACGACTCGAGCCTTCCGAGCACATCCGCCGCCAGCCGCCCGCTGCCTGCGCCTATCTCCAGGATCGACGTTGCGTTGAACCGTTCCAGGATTTCCGCGCATTGCACCGCCACGCAGGCGCCGAACAGCCTCGAGATTTCCGGCGCGGTGGTGAAATCGCCGCCGGCTCCAAACTTCTGGGCCCCGCCGCTGTAGTAGCCGACCAGCGGCGCGTACAACGCAAGATCCATGAATCGTTCGAAACTCAGCCAGCCGCCGGCCGCGCCGATCTGCTCCAGCAAATACCCGCGCGCGCGGCGGCCATGTTCGGCAGCTGCCGGGTCCAGCTCAATTTCACGCGGGTTAGCCGTTGCGGTATCGTTGCCGTGCATGGCGCCCACTGCTACCGATTCTGCATTGCGCGATCAGGTGGTATTGATCACCGGCGGTGCGCGGCGTATCGGCGCCGAGATCGCGCGCACTCTGCATGCCGCAGGCGCCAACATACTGATCCATTACCGTTCGTCTTCCGCCGCGGCCATCGCATTGGCGGATGAATTCAATGCATTGCGTGCGCATTCCGCCTCGATTCATGCGGCCCACCTGTTGAATGCCGAGGCGCCCGATAAATTGGTGGCGGCCGCGCTGCTGGAATTCGGGCGCCTGGATATATTGATCAATAATGCCTCGAGTTTCTACCCGACGCCGGTCGGCCAAATCTCGGTGCCGCAATGGGACGATCTGATGGGCAGCAACCTGAAGGCCCCGCTGTTTCTGTCGCAGGCGGCCGCGCCCAGTTTGCGCGCCTCGCACGGCCTCATCATCAACATGATCGACATCCACGCGCTGCGGCCGCTCAAGGCGCATCCGGTGTACAGCGCCGCCAAGGCGGGACTGCTGATGCTGACGCGCGCGCTGGCGCGGGAACTGGGGCCGGAGATTCGCGTCAACGGCATCGCGCCGGGGCCGGTGCTTTGGCCGGAGGGCGACATGGATGATGCGCTGAAGCGCGAAATAATCGACAAGACCGCCCTCAAACGCCACGGCACCGCGCGGGACGTCGCGCGCACCGCCTTGTTCCTGGCTAAGGACGCGCCGTACATCACCGGCCAGATCATCGCCGTGGACGGCGGCCGCAGCATTTGACATGACCGTCGCGGCGTTCACGCTGCCGGCTTGGTCTCGCGCCATCTCTTCAAGTCCTCGCGATCGCGCTCCAGCACCACTCCGACATCCCGCGAGCTGCGCAGCGCTCCGGGTTTACTCAGCGCCACGCGCACCGACGCGACGCTGAACTCCTCGAGCATCAACATGGCAACGTGCTCGGCGAGGGTTTCGACCAGATGAAACTGCGAGCCGGCGACGAATGCCAGCACGCGCTTTGCCACGCGTTTGTAATTCAAGGTGTCGTCGATGGAATCCGACAGCGCAGCTTTGCGTATGTCGGCGCTGAACTCGAGGTCGATCAGGACGGTCTGCTTGACCTGCCTTTCCCAGTCGAAAATGCCGACGATGGCCTCGGTTTTGAGCGCATGAATGAATATCTTGTCCATCTGTGGATTCAAACCCCTGTTTCCTCGAGCTCCCAGTTGGCGCTGGCCCGGATTTTTGGGTGTCCGTGCATACCGGCGGCCAAACGCAGGCATCCGGCCAGCGCGATCATCGCGCCATTGTCGGTGCAAAACTCGGCGCGCGGGAAATACAGCTGCGCGCCCAAGGGCAGCACCACTTCTGCCAGCCGTTCGCGCAGGCGCCGATTCGCGCCGACGCCGCCGGCGATCACCAACCGCCGGTGACCCGTCGCAAGCAACGCGCGCCGGCTTTTTTCGGCGAGTGTGTCGACCACTGCTTCCTGGAAGCCGCGCGCGATATCCGCGCGGACACCAGGACCTCCAACGCGGCCGCGCAAGGCTACTAGGGCAGCGGTCTTGAGACCACTGAAACTGAAATTCAAACCCGGCCGGTCCAGCATGGGACGGGGAAACACGAAGCGATCGCTGCGGCTTTCGTCGGCGAGCGCGGCGAGGGCGGCGCCGCCCGGGTAGGGCAGACCGAGCAGCTTCGCGGTCTTGTCGAAGGCCTCCCCGGCTGCATCGTCCAGCGTCTCGCCCAGTATCCGGTAGTCGCCGAGCGCCGCCACATCCACGAGCTGGGTATGGCCGCCCGACACCAGTAGCGCCAAAAAGGGAAAGCCGGGTGCATTGGGCTCGAGCAGCGGCGCCAGCAGATGGCCTTCCAAATGATGGATCGGCAGCGCCGGTTTACCCCAGGCGAGCGACAATCCGGCCGCGAAGCCGGCGCCCACCAGCAGGGCGCCGATCAGCCCGGGGCCTGCGGTGTAGGCGACTGCATCGATCGAATCCCGGTCCGATCGCGCTTCGGCGAGGGCTTCCCTGACCAGCGGCAAGAGGCGGCGCACGTGGTCCCGGGAGGCCAGTTCCGGCACCACTCCACCGTAGGCTCGATGCAGGGCGATCTGGCTATGCAGCCGATGTGACAGAAGCCCCAGCGACCCGTCGTAAACGGCGACGGCGGTCTCATCGCAGGAGCTCTCGATGCCTAAAACGCGCATATTTTTGCCTTTTGTGGGTACGCACTTTAGAATGCGCCCCCCTGTCGCCAAATCGGCGGCCGTCACCGACTTTTGAGGTTTGAATGCCCAGCGTTCGTGTTCGTGAGAATGAATATTTCGACGCCGCCCTGCGTCGCTTCAAGCGTGCCTGCGAAAAAGCGGGCGTTCTCACCGAGCTGCGGCGCCGTGAATTCTACGAGAAGCCGACCCAAGAACGTAAGCGAAAAAAGGCCGCCGCGGTAAAACGGCATTTGAAGCGCCTGTCGCGGGAGAATATGCGCGGCACCGGACAACCGGCCAGCCCGCCGCCTGCCGCCCCGCCGCGCAGCCCCTCCTACTAGGGCCCTCGAGGTCGGATGGCTCTTAAAGAGCGAATTACCGATGATATGAAGGCGGCGATGCGCTCCGGCGAAAAGGAGCGGCTCGGCGTTATTCGCATGATCACCTCCGCCATCAAACAACGCGAAGTCGACGAACGCATTACCCTCGATGACACGCAGGTGATCTCCGTGCTCGAGAAGATGATCAAGCAGCGCAAGGAATCGCTGGTGCAGTTCAAGGCCGGCAACCGGCAGGATCTGGTCGACAAGGAGAGCGCGGAAATCGTCCTGCTGCAGGGCTACCTGCCCGCCGCCCTCGCCGACGCCGAAATCGATGCCTTGATCAATGAGGCCGTCGCCGCCACCGGCGCCGCCAGCATCAAGGACATGGGCAAGGTGATGGCCATCATCAAGGCCAAGGCCCAAGGCCGGGCCGATATGGCCTCGGTCGGGGCGAAGATAAAAGCCAAGCTCGGCGGTTAAGCCGGGAGCCTGCCTGGTCCATGACCGGCCGTATTCCAGACTCGTTTCTCGACGAACTCGTATCGCGTTCGGATATCGTCGAAATCATCAATGCGCGCGTGCCGCTGAAAAAGGCCGGCCGCGAATACAAAGCCTGCTGCCCGTTTCATAGCGAGAAATCCCCCTCGTTCTCGGTCAGCGCCGAGAAGCAGTTTTATCACTGCTTTGGTTGCGGCGCGCACGGCACCGTCATCGGTTTTCTGATGCAGTACGAGAAGATGGACTTTCTCGATGCCGTCGCGGATCTGGCGCAGCGCGCCGGGCTCGAATTGCCGCGCGAGGCCAAAGCCCCTAAAGATCCCGGCAGCGGCGATCTTTACGATCTCATGCTGCGCGCGGCGCGCTTCTTCGAGCAAAACTTGAGCGACAATGCGCGCGCCAGGCAGTACCTTGACGGACGCGGCATCGACGCAAAAACCAGCGGTGTTTTTGCCTTGGGCTACGCGCCCGATGCATGGGACGCGTTGCTCAAGCGGTTTGGCGCAAACGACGAGGAGCGGCGCCGGCTGCTGCAGGCGGGCCTCATCCTCGAGCGCAGCGGCGAGCAGACGAACGGTTTTTACGACCGTTTTCGCGACCGGCTCATGTTCCCGATTCGCGATTCACGCGGCCGGGTCATCGGCTTCGGCGGGCGCGTGATCCACCAAGGCGAGCCCAAATATATGAACTCGCCTGAAACGCCGCTGTTTCACAAGGGCCGCGAGCTGTACGGCCTGTACGAAGCCCGCCAGGCGCGCGGGGATTTCAAGAGGCTGCTCATTGTGGAGGGCTACATGGATGTGGTTCGCCTGCATCAGGCGGGCATCACTTATGCGGTCGCCACGCTCGGCACCGCAACCACCCAGGAGCATCTGAATAAAATCTTCAAGATGACCAGCGAAGTGGTGTTTTGCTTTGACGGCGATCGCGCCGGCCGGCAGGCGGCCTGGCGCGCCCTCGAAAACGCGCTGCCCCTTGCGCGGGACGGACGTGAACTGAAATTCATGTTCCTGCCGGAAGGCCACGACCCCGATACGCTGGTCGCGGAAGAGGGCGCGGAAGCCTTCGAGAAGCGCTTGAAGGAGTCCCTGCCGCTCTCCGAGTATCTGGTGCAGCAGCTCATGGCCGGCGTCGACCTGGACCATGTCGACGGGCGGGCGAAGCTCAAAGCCCTGGCGGAGCCGCTGTTTGCTCGCATGCCCGAGGGTATTTACCGGGAAATGCTCGCTGACACCTTGAGCTCGCGGGTCGGCATGCCGGCACACACTTTGAAGGAGTTCTTCGCCGCGGGCGAGCCTTCGCGGGTGCGGCGAAGTGAACCGGAACTGAAGGCCCCGCCACGTGGTCGAATCAGCGCAGGACGAGGTAATTTGTTGACCCAGGCCATCACCCTGCTGCTGCACCATCCGGCCGCGGCGCGGGCCATCGGCGATTTGGGAACGCTCGACCAGGTCGACATGCCCGGGGTTGCGGTGCTCAAGGAGCTGCTCACGCAGGCTAAGAGCCCGACGGCCCCGAGCACGGCGATGCTCCTCGAGCGCTGGCGGGATCGAGCCGAATTTGACCGGCTTACCGCGCTGGCGATGCAGGACCCCTTGGTTGCCTCGCCCGAAGCGGCCGCCAAAGAGCTGAAGATGGCGGTTGAAAAGCTGCTCGAAGAGTACGGTCCGGGGCGCAGAATGGATGAATTATTGAAAAAAGCGGGTGAGCTGGGCTTGAATTACGAGGAAAAGGCCGAATTAAGCGGTCTTCTCAAGTCCAAGGGCCGCTCCCGGAGCCGCCCCTAAAACCGAAGCAAGTGGCTACGGACTGGCCGCAATCGTATACTGCTCGGCTTGCATTTTAAAATGCTCAATTCTCTTATGAGGCGTACCTTGATCAAAAAAGCGCCAGCAGGCACAGCGACGCAGATAGCGGACGAACGTCAGTCGCAACTGAAATTGTTGATAGCGCGCGGCAAGGAGCAGGGCTACCTCACCTACGCTGAAGTCAACGATCATTTGCCGAGCGAGATCGTCGATCCCGAACAGATCGAAGACATCGTCAACATGATCAACGACATGGGTATTCCGGTGTACGAAAAGGCGCCGGATGCCGAGTCATTATTGTTAACCGATGCCACCGCCGCTCCCGATGAGGAAGCCGTCGAGGAAGCCACCGCGGCGCTTGCCAATCTCGATGCGGAATTTGGCCGCACCACCGACCCGGTCCGCATGTACATGCGCGAGATGGGCACCGTCGAGCTGCTGACGCGCGAGGGCGAGATTCGCATTGCCAAGCGCATCGAAGAAGGCCTCGAGGCGGTCAAGATCGCCCTCGGCAGCTACCCGGGAACCTACGACCTGCTGTTGCGGCACTACGAAACCGTCAAGGCCGGACAGATGCGGCTGGTCGATGTGATCGTGGGCTTTGTCGATCCGAATGCTCCGGACGAAATCGCGCAGCCGCAAAATCCAAAGATGATGGCGCTGGAGCGCGAAGAAGCCGCGAACGATGATGATGAGTCCGACGGCGACGAGGACGAGGAGGTCATCGACACCGGGCCGGATCCGGAGGAAGCGGCCAAGCGCTTCAACTCCATCGCCAAGGTGCATCATCAATTCCTGAATGCGCTCGACAAGCTCGGCTCGAAGGATCCGAAAACCTTGAAGATTCGCAAGAAGATCTGCGCCGAATTGATGGAACTGAAGCTGTCGCCCAAGATGTTCGATCAGCTGATCGACAATCTTCGCCAGCACGTGACCGAAGTGCGGCTGCTCGAAAAGGAAATCATGTTCCTGTGCATCAAGCAGGCCGGGATGCCGCGCAAGGATTTCATCTCGACCTTCCCGAAAAACGAGACCAGCACGCGATGGCTGGACAAGCACATCAAGGCCAAGAAGCGCTACTCGGGCCCGCTTGCAAAATTCAAGGACGAGATCGAGCGGCGCCAGAACAAGCTCAAGGAGCTGGAAGCCTTGTTTCACCTGCTGATCAACGAGATCAAGGAGATCAATCGCGAGGTGTCGATCGGCGAGGCGAAGGCGCGGCGCGCGAAGAAGGAAATGGTCGAGGCTAACCTGCGCCTGGTGATTTCGATCGCCAAGAAGTACACGAATCGCGGCCTGCAGTTTTTGGATCTGATTCAAGAGGGCAACATCGGCCTGATGAAGGCGGTCGACAAGTTCGAGTACCGCCGCGGCTACAAATTTTCGACTTATGCGACCTGGTGGATTCGCCAGGCCATCACCCGCTCGATCGCCGATCAGGCACGCACCATCCGCATACCGGTGCACATGATCGAGACCATCAACAAGTTGAACCGCATTTCGCGGCAAATGCTCCAGGAGATGGGGCGCGAACCGACGCCGGAAGAGCTTGCGGTACGCATGGAGATGCCCGAGGACAAGGTGCGCAAGGTTCTCAAGATCGCCAAGGAGCCGATCTCCATGGAGACGCCGATCGGCGACGATGAGGATTCGCATCTGGGCGATTTCATCGAGGATACCTCGGTGTCTTCACCGATCGATTCGGCGACCACCGAGTCCCTGCGCGAGACCACGCATTCGGTGCTGGCGCAGCTGACGCCGCGGGAAGCCAAGGTTTTGCGCATGCGCTTCGGCATCGACATGAACACGGATCACACGCTGGAAGAGGTGGGCAAGCAGTTCGATGTCACCCGGGAGCGGATCCGGCAGATAGAAGCAAAGGCGCTGCGCAAGCTGCGTCACCCCAGCCGCAGCGAGCAGCTGCGCAGCTTCTTGATGGACGACTGAGGCGTTCGGCCGGGCGCGCAGGATCGACTTTAAGGGCCCATGGGCCCTTAGGTTTTCTGGCCTACCGCAACCTCCAGCGTGAGGTGCCGTTCGCTGTTGAGTGAATTGGCCACCAGGCAGGTGGTCTCGGCTTTTTCCAGCAAGCGCTTTGCCCGCTCGATGTCCGCGCCTGCGGCAACCTGCAGCCTGGCGTGGGTGTCGAAGCGCGTGAAGCGCATCTTGCCATCGACCCGATCCAATGTGCCTTCGGTGCGCACGTCGAGACTGTGCCAGGAGTACTTGGACGCCGCAGCGATCGCCCGGAAGCTCAAGGCAAAGCAGTCCGCCACCGCGGCGGTCAGAAGCCCCTCCGGCGACCATTGATTTCCCGGACCGTCGAATTCCTTCGGCGACGAGGACTCGATGATGCGTACGCCGTCGGTGGACAGCGGCACGTCGCCGTCGGGACGAATGGAGGCATTGACGGTGTAGTGATGTGGAAATGGGTGCATGGCATTCTCCGCGTGATTCAGAAGATGAATGGTGCCTGACAAACGCCCGATCCTAAGAGGGACCGAACAGCTTTAGTTCCGGGCTGCAATCGCCGAGCCGTATCATTCGTTCGAACTTGAGTCCGATTTTCTCCAAAACGGCGATCGAGTTGTGATTCTCCGCCGACGCGATCGCGACGATGCGCTGGAGTTTGAGAACCCGCCGGCCGTGGTCCAGAACCGCGGATGCCGATTCGACCGCATACCCCTGCGAACAATGCCGCTGCAGAAACGCGAATCCAACGTCCGGGTCGCCCAAGCCGTCGCGCTTGACCAGGCCGCAAATCCCGATCGGCGTGCCGTCGCGGACGCAGGCCGCATACAAGCCAAACCCGTTCTTCGCGTAGCTGTCCATCGGTCCGCTCAAAATATAGTCGCGCGCGTCCGCCAGCGTTCTTACTCCCTTGTCGCCGATGTAGCGTATGAAATCGGCCTCGTTCAAGAGCTCCAAAATGAACTGGTCGTCGTCGACGTTGAGTTCGCGCAGATGCAACCGGCTGGTTTGCAGGATGCTCATGCACGCTCCGCGCCCGATGCACCGTTGCCGAATGCCCGAGCCAGGAGCGCATAAGAATGGCGCCGCGCCTGCGGCTCGAAGGTCCAGGTGTTGATCACGATCTCGTCCAGCTCGTGTTTTCGCGCCAGCGCGCTCAGCCTGTCCGCCACCTCGGCAGCGGTACCCACCATCGCGATGCCTCGCAGCTTCTCGATCATGCTGCGCTCGGAATCCGAATAGGGGTAGGCAGCCGCCTCCTCGGGCGAGACCAAGGGCATTCGCAGACCCTTCTCGAATCCTGCCCGCCAGTATTCCCGGGTCATCAACAGGCGCCGCGCCTCGCTGTGGGTGTCCGCAGCCAGGGCCCAGACGCAAATCGTGGCGCACGGTTGGGGATACCGCTCGCTCGGCCGATAATTGCGCCGATACAGGGCGAGCGCTTCCTCGACGCCCGCACCTTCGGTGAAAAAGTAGGCGAACGCATAGGGCAGGCCAAAATGCGCCGCCAGCGATGCACCGTACGCCGAGCTTCCCAGTATCCACAATTGCGGACTGGTCGTGCCGGTCGGCAGCGCCATGATGCTGCGATAGGGATGGCCTGCGGGCAACGCGATTCCCGACACCCAATGCTGCAGTTCCTGCACCTGACGCGGAAATTCCTCGGCGGCATTGGCATGCGGATTCAGCGCATGCGCGGTCAGGCCGTCGGATCCGGGAGCCCGGCCCACCCCGAGGTCGATGCGCCCCGGAGCAATGGCCTCGAGTACCCGAAATTGTTCGGCCACTTTGAGAGCGGAATAGTGGGGCAGCATTACTCCGGCGCTGCCGACACGAATGCGCCGCGTGGTTGCGGCGATTGCCGCGATCAGAATTTCCGGCGCCGTGCCCACGATGCTCGCGCTGTTGTGATGCTCGGACACCCAGTAACGCTCGTAGCCCAACTCATCGCACAGTTGCGCCAGCGCGACCGATTCGCGGATTGCAGCGTCCTGGGCGCTGCCGGCGGACGAGGGGGACTGATCGAGTACGGACCACTTCATCGGGCGGGATCGCCAGCGAACTATCGGCTGCGGGCGGCGAGCATGCTGGCGATTTCGCGCGAATCCGCGTCGCCCGAGTCCTGCAAACCCTGGATTACACCCAGTTGATCAGCCGGCGGCCGGTTCTGGCTCACCTTCCACTTGCCAGCGAGTTTCGAGATCGAGAATTCGAATCCGACAATCATGCTCAACATTTTCTCGATGTATTTGCCGGGCGCGTCGCCGATCTTCCAGGGCTGAGCGCGCGATGCCTCGTATGTCGCGGTCAAGCCCGCCACGAAGCCATGCAGCCACTCGGCGTCATTGATGAACCGCAGGGTGCCGTGCGCGTGCACCACCGCGTAATCCCAGGTCGGCACCACTTCTCCGCTTTGCGCCTTGGAAGGATAAAGCGATGGCGAAATGTAGGCGTCCGGTCCTTGGAAGATCGCCAGCGCTTCGCTGCCTTGGGCGTACTCGCGCCACAGAGGATTGGCGCGGGCTATATGACCGCGTATTGAGCCGAGCGGCGCCGGTTCGGCCAGAGTCTGCACCGGCACATGGTTGGCGACGAGCCCGGATGCGCACGATGTGACCAGGGTGGCAAGCGGCCGGGAGCGCATGAGCGCATGCAAAACGTCGGAGCGAGTTTCATTGAAATGCGCAGGCAGGTACAAAGGCTGTCCTTGGAAGGGAGTGACGAGGTAAGCCTAATTGTTCGCCGCGGGCAGTGCCAGCGTCGATCAGCGCTTAAGGTTCAGTCCGCTGCGCATATCGATTTCCGCCTCGGCCGCCAGCCAGTCCTCGACTTCGTGCCCCGGCGCGAAGCCGCGGCTCTGGGCTTTGAAATAGGCGAGTTCCGCGATCATTGCCTCGCGGGATTTCATAGCCTTGGGAGTAGCGACGAAGCGCAAGGGATCAAAGGGCGGCGGACTCGTGGTCGGCGCGCCCTTGCGACTTCGAAGCGGGGTGTTGTGCTTGAGTTCGTCCATGAGACTTTCTTCGACGCCCTTTTATCGCATCAGTTCAAGTTTTGCACCCTGAAAAGGTTGTCAGCCGTTAAGGCGTTATAGGTATGTATAGATACGTATATTTGCCAATTAATGACCATTTAAGTATGTTTATGGCAGCCTATCGCGATATTCATGACTGCACCACAAGTGTTGTATTCGCTGGAACAAGTGGCCGAAGGCCTACGGCTCAATGTCCGGACCGTGCGTCATTACGTTCGTACCGGGCGTTTGAAAGCCGTGCGCATCGGCAAACAATACCGCGTCACCCGCGAGGCGCTGGAAGCCGTCACCGGTCAGGGGACATCGGGGCTTCGCAGCGACACCGTGACTCCGCGCCAGGCTGACGTATCGAGCGTCATCCAGATTGATGCCGTGAATGCAGATATGGCAATTCGAGTTGCCAATCACCTGCTAGCGGCCGCGAAGGCCCCGCGCGACGACGACTCGCCGCTGCGGGCGGAAACCATCTACGACGAAGAGCGGGCACGCCTGAAAATCATCGTGGTCGGCAGTCTGCCGGTGGTCGGCGACATGTTTAAGCTGATTACCGCAATTCTCAAGGCATGAGAGCGTGAGCGGAATTTACAAAAGCGAAGCAGGAGCACAGCTGGGAATTCTCGAATTTCTCTCGAAGTCGCGATTGCACCAGGATTCGGCAGCGAAGCCCCTGTCAGCTTGACAAATAAAGCGGTACCCACCGATGATTTCGCGCCTCAACACGTTGCGCGAGAATAAGCATGTGTAGAAGCATCAGGACCCTGTTCAACTTCGAACCCCCGGTCACCGACGATGAAATTCGTGCTGCCGCTTTGCAGTTCGTACGCAAGGTCAGCGGATTCCACAGCCCGTCGAAACCAAATGAGCCTGCGTTTCTCCTCGCCGTGGATGAAATTGAGGCCGCTTCGCGCACGCTGCTCCGATCGCTGCACACGACGGCCCCGGCAAAAAACCGCGAAGCGGAAGCGGCCAAAGCCCGCAGTCGCGGGGTGCAGCGATTTTCAAGAGTCGTGTAGCGCGAATTGATGCAAGTCGAGCAGCAAAACGGTCAAACGGATGTGTGGTCCGAGTGGTTGCTGCACCGGCGCCACGCCGACGACCCCGCGTACCATGATGTCGTCAAAAGCGTGGTGCAGCGCTATGCAGACCAGGTACTCGATGCTGCGCGGCTGGCGCCCGGCATGACCATGGCGGACATCGGCGCGGGCGAGGGAATTCTTGCTTTTCGGGCGATCGAGAGGATCGGCGCGCGGCTCAATGTCGTGCTCACCGACATCTCGGCGCCGATGCTGGCGCATGCCGAGTCCGTTGCCGCGCAGCGAGGCGTCACGGGCCAGTGCACTTTTTTGAAGTGCTCAGCAGAAAGCCTTGCGCGCATTGCGGATTCAAGCATCGACGTCGTGGCCGCGCGCGCGGCCATCGCCTACGTTCCGGACAAGGCCGCAGCCTTCAACGAGTTCTATCGCGTGCTCAAGCCCGGCGGCCGCATCTCGATCGCGGAACCCATTCTTCAGGACGAAGCCTTCTTTGCCAGGGCCTTGAGAAGGCGCGTCGATACGGAGACGCCGCAGCCGCCGGACCAATTCTTAAGGCTACTGCATCGCTGGAAAGCCGCGCAGTTTCCAGACACCGAGGAGAATTGCGCCAAGAGCCCGCACGTCAATTATTCGGAACGCGATCTGCTCAACTTCGTGCGCGCCTCGGGGTTTGCCGACATCCATTTGCAACTGCACATCGACGTGGCGCCATCGCTCATCACGTCGTGGGAGATCTTCCTCGATAGCTCGCCGCATCCCTGGGCGCCGTCGCTGCGCAGCGTGCTTGCCGATCGATTCACAGCGCAAGAGCGGGAATTCTTCGAAAAAATGGTGCGGCCCACGGTCGAATCCGGCAAGAACCTCACTACCGATCGGATTGCATACATGAATGCGACCAAGCCGCCTGCCTGATGCCGGGGGCTTGCATCGTAAATCCACTGAGCGCTGTCTTATTGTGCCTAATGGCCGCGCCTGCTGGCGCAGGTGCCGACCCGGTTGCGGGTTCCGATCCTGCAATCGTCGCGGCACCAGCACAGGAGATTGGCATCGGCCAGCCGCTGCGCGAGGCGTTGCTGACGGGACTCAACGGGCCATCCCGATTGTTGAGCACATATCGCGGCAAACCCCTGCTGATCAATGTCTGGGCGAGTTGGTGTGGTCCCTGCAAAGCGGAGATGGCATCCTTGGAATTGCTCGCGTGGCGCGAGCAGAGCCGCTACTTTGCCATCATCGGAATCTCCACGGACGACGAAGCCGCACGTGCAGCCGGCTTTTTGAAATTGTCCAACGCCACCATCAGCCACTTCATAGATAGCCGCCTGCAGATGGAACACATGCTGGGTGCATCGCGACTACCCTTGACGGTTCTGGTCGATGCCGACGGCCGCGTACTGGCGAAAATCTACGGCGCGAGGCAGTGGGACGGGCCCGAGGCGCTGCGCCTGATCGATGAGGCGTTCCGCACCAACCGCTAGCAGGGTTCTTCTATGACCTTGAGAAACGCCGCGTCCAGTGTGGCGGCGCCGGTGCGTGATCTTAAGTCCGCGGCGCCGCCGAGAAATCTGATCGCGCCCTCGTGCAAAACGGCAAACGAATCGCACATTTCATCGACATCGGCAAGCGAGTGCGAGCTGAAAAGCACTGTCGCACCCCGCCGTTGTGCCGCGGTGATTTGCCCCTTGAGACAGACACGGGCGCGCGGATCGAGTCCGCTCATCGGTTCGTCGAGCACCAGCAGCCGCTGTGCCGACAGCAGCACCGCCGCTATGCCGAGCTTCTGGCCCGAACCCTTGGAGTACGAGCCCACGCGTTTCGTGAGGTACTTCACGTCGAGGTCGATGGCGGCCGCTGCGGCCTCGATGCGCTCATTGTCAGAGGCAACCCCGTAGAGCCGCGACATCATCTTCAGGTATTCGACGCCGGTGAGGTAGGCGGGTGGAACGAAGCGCTCGGAAAGGTAGGCGACGGCGCCGCGTGTCATCGCCTCGGTCGCGGGCTGGCCAAATATCAGTATCTCGCCTGAGTCCGGAAACGAGAAGTCCATCAAACTTTTGATGAGCGTGGTCTTGCCGGCGCCGTTCAATCCTACGAGTCCGAATATCGAGCCGGATGGCACCGCGAAGCTCACCGAACGCAGCGCCGCATGCCCCCCAAAGCGCTTGCACACCCCCTTGAAATCGATAGCGTTCGTCATTGCCGCCGCCTTCTGATTCTCCGACCCCTGCCGATACTGCCTGAATGATGCGATGACTTGGGAGGCAATCGAGCTTTTCCGTAGAACCCGCAGCCCTCCCTATGTCAAGTCCGGCCGGCTCCGGCCGATAGCAAGCAATGGATTAACGGGAGACGATCTGTGATTGAGCGGCAGCATGGAAACGCGTCGCGTATGCGAAACTCGAGGAAATTCGGCCTCGGAATCTCGTGCGCATTGATTGCGACAATGGTCATGAGTTGTGCGGCTGGGCCGCACCCCAAGGGCGTGCCCGCAACCGTGGCGGCCGCGCAGAAGCCGGGTGATGTGCCCTTGCAGCCAAACTCAGCGGCGCCCATGCCGCCGCCGCCGCGCCAGAGCGGCAAGACCGAAACCTTCAACGTGACGGTCCGGGACGTGCCGGTGGCCGATGTACTGTTCGTTCTGGCGCGCGACGCCCACTTGAGCCTCGACATCAGCCCGAGAGTAGGCGGCCAGGTCACCCTCATCGCAGTCGATCAGACCCTGCCGCAGATCCTCAGTCGCATCGCCGAGCAGGTCGGGATGCGCTACGAAATCAGGGATTCGGACATCGTGGTCAAACCCGATACGCCGTTCGATCGCCAGTACAAGATCGACTACGTGAACATCGAGCGCGAATCGAAATCGGCGAGCAATATTTCGACGCAAATACAGGCAGGCTCCAATGGCCAGGTGACGATTGGCGCCGGAGGCGCCGGCGGTGGTTCGGGCGGCAGCGGCGATACCAACAACAATTCGACCGCGCAGCTGACAAGCAGTACGCGCAATCAGTTCTGGCGTTCGCTGACGCAGAATGTGAAGGCGCTGGTCGGCGACAACACGCCGCTCACCGCCGGCACAAACGGCGGCGGTCCGCAGCTATCCGCCGCAAGTCCGGCGGCGGCGGCGCCGGACGCGAGCTTCGTCGTCGCCAATGCGGAAACCGGTCTCTTGGTGGTTCGCGCCACGGCGCGCCAGCACGAGCGCGTCCAACAGTACCTGGACATGATGCTGCGTTCGGCCCACCGCCAGGTGTTGATCGAGGCCACGGTGGCCGAGGTGCAACTCTCGGATCAGTACCAGCAGGGCATCAACTGGCAGAAGCTCAACTCGGGCAGCTTCAAAGCCACCCAGCAGCCGATGGGCCCTGCTCCCCTGCCGGGCGGCACCGTTCCGGGCAGCGGCCCCGGCGGCATCACCTATCCGCAGAGCAGCACGCCCCTGCCCAATCCCAGTTTGCTGGTCCTGCAATACGTGAGCGCACCAGGAAGTTTCCTGGGCAATGTGTCGGCCGCGGTGTCGCTGCTCGAATCATTCGGCACCGTCAAGGTGCTGTCGAGCCCCAAACTCAGCGTGCTCAACAATCAAACCGCGTTTCTCAAGGTTGTCGACAACCGCATTTATTTCACCATCAATGTGCAGGTCACGCCGGGAACCACGGTCGGTACGCAGCCCATCGTGACATACACCTCTACACCCGCCACCGTACCGGTCGGCTTCGTCATGAGCGTGACCCCCTCGATAGACGAAACCGGCATGGTCAGCATGGATGTGCGGCCGACGATTTCCCGCATCTTGGATTACGTCAACGATCCGAATCCGGCACTGGCTCAAGCCAACGTGATCAGCCAGATTCCTGAAATTCAGACGCGCGAAATCGAATCCCTGTTGCGCGTAAGAAGCGGCGATATCGCCGTGATGGGCGGCCTCATGCAGGACGTCGTCAATAAATCCAGCGATGAGGTTCCGTTCGTCGGGCGCATTCCGTGGCTCGGCAATCTGTTCAAGTACAGGAACGACACCCACACCAAGAGCGAACTCGTCATTTTCCTGCGCCCGGTCGTGATCCGCGATGCCAGCTTGGACGGCGACTTTCATGACTACAAGAGCATTGCCGACCGCGACGACGTACCCAGCGGCCTCGTCAACGGCGGACCACCGATGACTCCCATGAGCAACATGAAATGAGCCTGTTGCTGGACGCGCTGAAAACGAGGGAATCGAGCGCGTCGTCATCCGCGGAATCTCAGGAGGAGGCGCTCGACGGCCGGGAGGCCCTGAAGATTCTCACTGCGAAAATGCACGCGAGCACCACCTTGACGCTGGAGAGCCCGGCGGGCGAGGCCGATTTGGATTCCGCAGCGCCGGTGGATTCCGCAGTCCCGCTGCGCGCGTCCGCCGCGCGCAATACCGCGATGCCGCACACGGTCGCCGCAGCATTGCCGTCCGGGCTGCCACCGCCGTCGACCGCGGCGCCGCCCGCGGCATCGCCCGCTCGCAGGTATGCGGTGATGCTCGCCGCGGCCGTCACGGTGGTCATCATCGTCATGGTGGGCAAATCGCTGCTGTCCAAGAATTCGAATCCGATCAACTACCCGGTCCCGGCGGTGAGCCCGCCGGTCGCCGGCATCCAGCCGGCAGCGCCACCGAATCCCGGCGCGGTTCAAGTACCCACGAGACCGGCGAGTCAATTCTCCGGCGTCAACGCTCCGGAAATCGACCTGCGTGAGGATGTGCTGCAGCCGGCCGCAAGTCACGCCGCTGTGGGTGAGGTCAGAAAAACCATCAGAGCGGGAAAATCCGCGGCCGATGCGGCCGTCGCCCCATCAAACTCTTCCGCCCCGGCGCGAGGCTCGTTTTCGGTGACCCCATCGGCGGGACTCGCGTCCGTCGATAAGCATATTGAGGCCGGTTACCGCGCGCTGACCTTCGGCAATCTGGCAACCGCGCAGCGCGAGTATCATGACGCGCTGGAGCTTGACCCCAATAACATAGACGCACTGCTCGGAACCGCGAGCACGGCCGCGCGCGCCGGCAACGCCGCGCTGGCCGCGGCGGTGTACGCGAAAGTACTTAAGGTAGAACCCGGCAACAAGGACGCAACCGCCGCGCTGTCGATCCTGAACCGTGATCCGACGGCAGCCGAGGCGAACGAAAGCCGCCTGAAAGTGATGATCGCCGGGGATAGCGAGCGGCGGCCGGCACTGCATGCGGCGCTGGCCGGGGTGTATGCCGCCGATGCGCGCTGGGCCGATGCCGCTCAGGAATATTTCATTGCGCTGTCGCTGGATCAGGGCGATGCCAACCTGGCTTTCAACCTCGCGGCAAGCCTGGATCAAAACCACAATGCCGCAGCGGCCCTGACCTACTACCGCCAAGCGCTCGCGGCTGCGAAGCTGCGGCCGGCCCAGATCGATGCGCATGCCATCGAGGCGCGCATCAGCCAGTTGCAGGCACGACTCGAGGTGCTGCCGGCGACTCCCCGGGCAGCGCCGTGAGCGCCAAGTCCGCCGCAGCGGTCGCCCCTCCGGGCGACGACGTGAAACCCACTGCGGCGAAAGCGGCGGGCGCACCGCGCCGCCAGCTCGGGAAAATTCTGCGCGAGCGCGGCATCTTGAGCGAGGATCAGCTCAGAATCGCGCTCCTCGAACAAAAGCGCAACGGCGAACCTCTGGGCAGAACCCTGGTTCGCCTCGGATTCGTCAGTGAAGCGACGCTGCGCGAAGCGCTGTCGGAAAATCTCGGGCAAAGCGATATCGATGTGTCCCGGGTCGTCGCCGATCGTGCGGCGCTCGCCCTGGTACCGAAGAGCTTCGCCACCCGCTTCAGCGTGCTGCCGGTGGCGCTCGATCGGGTCCGGCGGGTGCTCACCGTGGCGGTCGGGAATCCGAACAATGTGGTGGTCCTCGATCAACTCAACGAGATGCTGCACGGCGAATTCACGACCGAGGCGCGCATCTCTTCAGAAGCCGAGGTCACGCGGGCGATCGACCGCTTCTACGGCCACGAATTGTCGATCGACGGCATCTTGAATGAAATCGAGACCGGCGAGGTCGACTACTCGAGCATCACCACCGCCGATGGCGGTTATACGCAGCCGATCATCCGGCTGATCGACGCGATCGTCGGCGACGCGGTGTCGCGCCGCGCCAGCGACATCCACTTCGAGCCCGAGCAGGGTTTCGTGCGAATACGCTATCGGGTCGACGGCGTGCTGCGGCAGATACGCGCGCTGCATTCCAAGTATTGGTCGGCGATGCTGGTACGCATCAAAGTCATGTCAGGCATGAATATTGCGGAATCCCGGGCGCCCCAGGACGGACGCATCAGCCTGCATTTACAAGGCCGTTATGTGGACTTTCGCGTCGCCGCGCAACCGACCACCTACGGCGAAAACGTGGTGCTGCGCATTCTCGACAAAGTGCAGAGCCTGGTCGCGCTGGACGCATTGGGTCTGGCGCCGGATCAATTCGAAGCATTGCAACTGATGATCAGGCGCCCCGACGGCATTTTACTGGTCACGGGACCTACCGGCAGCGGCAAGACCACCACGCTGTATTCCATTTTGAAGGCGCTCAACAGCGAAGGGGTCAACATCATGACCCTGGAGGACCCGGTGGAATATCCGATGCCGATGATCCGGCAAACGAGTCTGGCAGAGGGGCTGAAAATCGATTTCGCATCCGGCATTCGTTCGATGATGCGCCAGGATCCGGACATCATTCTGGTGGGCGAGGTGCGCGACTCCGATACGGCCTCGATGGCATTGCGGGCCGCGATGACCGGCCACCAGGTATTCAGCACGCTGCACACCAACTCCGCGCTGGGCGCGATGGCGCGGCTGCAGGATCTCGGCCTGAATCCGGAAATTCTTGCCGGCAACATGATCGGCGTGATTGGGCAGCGCTTGGTGCGGCGTCTCTGCGGCAGCTGCAAGCGGCCATATCAGCCGAATGCCGCACAGGCGCGACTTCTCGGGCTCGAGCCTGACGAGCCTCACTCGCTGTTCGACGCAGCGGGCTGTGAAGCCTGCGAACAGCAGGGCTACTTCGGGCGAATCGCACTCATGGAGGTGGTGCGATTCGATGCGGATCTGGATGAATTGGTGGCGCGCCGAGCCACGCTGCGGGAACTGCGCAGCGTCGCCCAGCAGAAAGGCGCGCGAACGCTGGCTCAGGATGCGATTCGCAGAGTGCTGGACGGGACCACGACCTTGAGCGAGATCGCGCGCACCATCGATCTTACCTCGCTCGAGGCGCATTGAGGGTTGTATGACCATCTATCGCTACAGGGCGGTAAGCGATTCGGGCCAAATACGCAGCGGCCAGACCGAAGCGCTCAACCTGCCGGATCTCGAGGCGCGCCTGGCGCAAATTCGGCTGGATCTGATCGAGGCTCATGTCAGGCCGGTAGCGGTGCCCAGCGGTTGGGGCGCCGGACCCACGTCGAAGGATCTCATCACGTTCTGTCTGCACCTGTCCCAGGTGACCCGCGCCGGAATATCGCTTCTCGATGGCCTGCAGGATTTGATCGATGATGTTGAGCACCCGCGGTTTCGCGTCATCCTGGGTGCCGTGGTCGCGGCCATTCAATCGGGGACGGGACTCGCGGATGCGCTTGCCGCCTACCCCAAGGTTTTCGATCGGACTTTCATCGCCCTGGTTCGCGCCGGCGAGCAATCCGGCAACATCCCGGAAACCTTCCGTAGACTCGCCGATTCCCTGAAATGGCGCGACGAATTGCGTTCCAGCTTCAAGAAGCTGCTGATCTATCCGGCTTTCGGCATGACCGTGATCATCGCGGTGTTCCTGTTTCTCATGATCTACCTGGTGCCGCAGCTCTCCGGCTTCATACGCTCCATGACCGGTGGTCACTTGCCGCTGCAAACGAAAATTCTGCTCGCTATTTCCAACTTCCTGGTCAACCACTGGTGGGTGTTGCTGGCAGTGCCCGCAGCGATTGGCGTGGCCTTGGGTTTGCTGCTGCGCTTTGCATCCGAGGGGCTGCGCGCGGACTTCGACGCCCTCAAGCTGCGTCTTCCGCTGATAGGACCGACACTGCAAAAAATTGCGCTGGCGCGCTTTTCCTCGACGTTGGGCATGCTGTACGCATCGAGTATCCCAGTGCTCGCCGCCCTGGAGTTGTCTGCGGGCTCGGCGGGTAACCGCATGATTTACCGCGCAGTCATCGCGTCGCAGGCGAAAATCGCCGATGGGCTCACCATCGCTGAGTCCTTCGAAGCAGCAAACCTGTTCCCAAAGCTGGTGGTCCGCATGCTGCGCATCGGCGAGTCAACTGGTGAACTCGATAAATCGCTGGCCAACGTCAGCTATTTCTACGATCGAGAAATCGCCGATGCAATCAAGAGCGTGCAGGCGTTGGTCGAACCGGTTCTTACCGTATTCATGGGATCCATCCTTGGCTGGCTCATTCTCTCGATGCTGGGGCCGCTGTACGACACGATTTCGAAGTTGAAAATATGAAGAGCTGCAACCACTACATCTACATCACCGGCGCGTCGGTTGCATGTTATCGCGACCGCGCCGAAGGTCTCGAGATCGTGGCGGAGGTGTCGACGCCGCGCAATGCCGCGGTGGGCAGCGACGCGCTTGCGCTAAGTCTGCGGCAGTTCGAGTCGCACCTGGACCGGTACGTCCATGACCGGTACTTCGTGATCACCGATACCCAGGCGGAAGCGTATCAAGCGGAGACCGTGCCTTTGGTGTCGCGCCGCGATCTCAGGCTGCTGCTGAACCGCAAACTGGAGCAGCGCTACCGCTCGACGGACTATCGGGCCGTCGTGCCGCACCGGCCCCGCCCCTATGCCTTCATACGCAATCTGGCGCGGCGCCGCTCGCGCGCCACGACGCGCATCTTGTACGCTCTCATCAACCCGGAAACCCTTGCTCCGTGGCTCGGTGCGCTCGAGCAGCGCGCCTTGAACGTCCGCGGACTGTACAGCCTTGGAGCGCTCATGCCGGCGCTCATCCCGGACTTGAATATTCCTTCCGGGGCGGATGCGCTGGTGGTGATGCGCACCGCCGCCGGGTACCGGCATGCATTCGTGTCGCCGTCGGGCTTGCGATTCTCCCGGCTGTGCGTTCATTCCGCCGCCGACTCGCAGGTGGCGCAGGAAATCGACAAGACGCTGCAATATTTGACGATGACCCGGTTGTGGGGTGTGGATGGCCGCCGTCGCGCGCTGCACATTTCAGTCATCGATGCCGAACCATCGTCGAGAGTTCTCACGGTGCCGTCGGACAATCCATTGTTGGTTCAGCCGATCCAGATTCGTCCCCGCGATCTCAGGCCCCACGGCCCCGCCAAGCTGCTGGACGCCGACAACTCGGCATGGTTGCTCTTCAATCGCGCCGCGCTGCGCTCCCATGGATTGGGCTGCGCCGCGGGACTGACACTGCAGGATGCCGGCCGCCGCGCGACCTATCGGACCGCGGCTCTCGGCGCTACGGCGGCAATGGCAATTGCCAGCGTTGGCTATGTGGCATTCACCGAAGCTGCCACGCGCGCGAGCGCGGCGCATGCCAGCACCGGTGAAATGATCGCCGCACACCTTGACGCCACGGCGAAGGACAGCGAGCGGATGACACCCACGGCGGATCTCGACGCCGAACAGTTGCGTGCCGCGGTGCAAACGCGCGATCGATTGCTCAAGCGCAACATCGACGCTGAAGGTCTGATGCAGGCTATCGCGGCGGCGCTGGCGCCATTTCCCGACCTCGATATCGATTTGCTGGAATGGTCGTATGCCACCCCGCCCGCAGGCGCCGCGCCGACGACGCCGAAATCCATCCTGGTCCGGGTCGGTGGACACATCAACGCGCGTCTGCACAAGGCCGAATCGAATGCCGCGGTCTCGGGTCTGGCGGCGGCGATAGGCCGGCAACTCGGCGGCGCAGGAATCGTCGAGAAGCTGCCCTTTGACGTGGCTCCGGAAGGGAGCCTGACCAGCAAAGCCCAGGATGGCGCCGCGGCGCAGCCGCAATTCAGCGTGACCGCAACGGTTCCCGCCGGTATCGGGTCATGAGCCTCATCAAAAACTCGCACTACACCGCCGCCGCGCTCGCCGCCACAATCAGGTATTGCGCGCTGGTACTCGTCGTCTGCGCGTTGCTCATCGGATTCACGCGCGCAAGGCTCCACGTGGCGGAACACCGCAACGACCTCGCCGCACAACTCATTCGGATGGCAAGGGCGCATGTCGATCAGGCAAACGAGCGCCGCGCGGTCACTGAAAAATATCTGGTCGCCTACAAACGATTGATCAAGGAAGGATCGATGTAGCGGTTCGATCGCGCTGCCGCGGGTGACTGGTTTGAGGCCGCCATCCGCGGTCCGCAAGACGGTGCCGTCGAGGGTTACGTGATCGGCAAGGATGTTCCCTATGCGGGAGCCGAGAACGCCGAGCTCACCGCGTTTCACATCATCTCGCATCCACTCGAATTTACCGCCAAGGTCGACGATGAAGATGAATTCGTCGAACTCATGCAATCCATCGAAACCCGGTTGCCGGGTACCAGCGCCGCGGAAGCCTGCTCGCTCAGCCGCGATCGCGAGTCGGGCCTCCGCATCGAGCCGTTGGCGGCGCGCTGCTCCGTGGTCTGGTATGAATTCGCGCCCGCTGACGCCGCGCTTAGCGCCAACATCCCGGGAGCCCAACCATGACCGTGATTGCCCGCATGCGGCCGCGCGCGCGCAGCCGTTGGCCATGGCTCACTCTGCTCCTGGTACTGTCGCCTTGTTGGAGCGGCGCCGCTCCGCCGGCCGATGCACCGCCGTTCAACTCGTCAGCACTCAGCGCGCCATCGCTCGACACCTCGTTGCGCGACGCATCGATAGCCGATGCTCCGGTGTCCCGTGAAGTGCGGCGCAAGCGCCCGAGGAACGTCAATAGCCACATCGGCAGGATTTTTTTCTCGCCCGCGGAGCGACGCCAACGCTACGCGGACAATACGCCCGCGGCGGACCCGGGCGCCAACCACGCCCCTCGCGGTGGACGCTTGGAGATCAACGGCGCGGTAAGTTCGAGCACGCAAGGCCGAGCGGTGTGGGTCAATGGCACCGCGATCGAGAATTCCGCGAAGATCAAACCGGCTTGGACCGACCGCGCCGGCAGCGTGTGGCTGCGCGATGAGGGACACACGCCGCGCCAGGTGCGGCCCGGACAGGCGATGGACCCGACCAGCGGTGCAGTCGAAGACTTGCTTCCGCCAAAGTCCGTGGCGCGGCGCTGATCCGGAGCGCCCATCCATGAGAGACCGCGCAGCACGCACACCCGGCCGGCACGCTCAGCGAGGCGCCGCGGCGCTGTTGCTGATTCTCACGATGATCGTGATTTTAACCATCGTGCTCGCGCCGCGATTGACGCTGTGGCAAGTGCATAACGCGGCGGGCGGCCGTGGCTATCAAACGCTTATCGACGCGAAGTCAGCCATCCTCGCCCATGCGGCCAACCCCGGGGCGGATGCGATCCCTACAATCCCTCCACGTCGATTGGGACAGATCTCGCTCACGCCCGATCTGCCCGTGCTCGCGGGCAGCGGCTACGATGGCTTGAGCAAAACCACCCCCGCGGGCAAACCCGGATGTGCGACGCGGACCTGGGCGCCGGGTCAGGCGCTCATCGATCCGAACAACCCTGCAGTGGTGCCGCTCGATGTGCGCTGCTTTGGACGCTTTCCCTGGCTGAGTTTCGGACTTCCGGGACCGAGCACTCCGGATGACCAGTTGGGCGAAGTGCCGTGGATATTCATGTCGGCCAATCTGGTCGCAGGATCGGCCTGCCTGGCAAATTTGAACCCGCTCATGCTGAGCAGCGCCTACACCGGCGGCTGCACCACGACCGTGCCGTTTCCCTGGCTGCGCGTGGTCGACGCTCGCGGCAATTTGCTGTCATCGGAAGTCGCCATCGTGCTAATCCTCCCAGGGCCGCCCGTGCAGAACGGCCAAACCCGCAGCGCGCCCATCGATCATGCTCCCGCGGCCTATCTCGAAGGCTTGACGGTGGCGGCCGGCTGCCCAGCGCCCTGCGTTCCCGGGACCTACAACAATGCCGCCTATACGGTCGCCAGCGGATTGAATTGGACCTTCATCGATGCGCCCTCGAGCACGAGCTTGAGTCCGGCACCGGCTTATTACGCAACGCCGTTTCAGTTCAACGACCATTTGATCTACATCACCGCGAGCGAGTATTTCGAGGCAATGGAACAACGCGCGCGCCTCGCCGTCCTCGCTGCGTTGAACGCATTTCGCGCCGTCAACGGCTACCTGCCCTATTCGGGCGACTCGACACCGCCACTGGCGTCGAGCTGCTCTCAGAATTCGCACTTCGGTTTGTTGCCGCAGGCGGCCGGAAGCTGCGGTGGTGCTTTGAACACCTTGAACTACCTGCCCTGGCTCAGCCTCGCGGGTTGGGGGAACTACTTCATTTATGCGGTCGATCCCGGCTGCACCCAAGGCGCGACCGCGCCGCGCTGTCTCACGCCGGGCTTGCGACTCGGCGGCGCCGCGCAGCGCTACAACGCGGTTTTGTTCAGTCCCGGCCGAGCGATTCAAAGCGTACCGTATGCGTCGAAGGGCGCGCCGCAAACGCCGCTGGTGAGCCATTTGTTGAATGATTTTCTCGACAGCGCCGGCAATCTGACCGGACCACCCTTCGACGCCGCGGGGACGCCCCTGACCGCCAACTACGATGACCGCATGTACGGAATACCATGAGAACTCAAAAAGGATTCACATTGGTCGAGCTGGCCATCTCCATGGTCATCTTAGGTCTCGTACTGACCGGATTTGCGCTGGCCCTGTCGCAGCAGGTGCAGCAGCGTCAACTCACGGATACCCGCACCGCTCTGCAGCAGGCGAACGACGCGATCGTTGCGTTTGTAACTGCCAATGCTCGGCTTCCCTGCCCCGCGGTGGCCGGCAGCAACGGCCAGGAATCCATGGCCGGCGTCGGTGCATGCACGGCACCGGCCGGCTTTCTCCCCGCGGTCTCGCTCGGCCTGCCGAATCTTGACGGCAATGGCCTGCTCAATGATGGTTGGGCGGACGGCAGCACCCACGACAACGCCGGCGTGCTCGATTATCCGCGTGCAATCCGCTACTCCGTGGCGCTGCTCGCTGGCACGGGCCAGCCCTTCGCGCTCACCAGCGCATCGCTCGGCGGAGCGGCCCGCGCGACCGTCGGGGCCACGATCGCCGCCAACAATGGCTTGTTCGTGTGCCGTTCATCGGCCGGCATAGTGGCCGCCGGAAATCGCTGCGGCGGCAATGCGAATGCACTGGCCTTGAATGTGGTCGCGGTGATTTGGTCGCAGGGTCCCACCGGCAACGACGCGCTCGGCAACTCCGCCGATGAGAAACAAAATTCCGGCCAGCTGGGCGCGCCTGCCGTGCCGCGCACCTTCATCATGCGCGATCCCGCCGGGGCCGCGGCTCCCGCGGGCCGCTTCGACGATGTCGTATCGTGGGTTTCCTGGGGGGCCGTGTCGAACCAGCTAATGCTGGCATGGCAAGTACAATGAGACGGCCCATACCGCGCCCCATGGCGGGGCTCGCACGACTGACCCTGCTGGAGGCGAGACGCACGGCGGTGGGCAAGTCCGTGATTGCCGCGATTGCAATTGCACTCTGCCTGGCACTATTCATGGAGCGCATCGTCCTGACCGAACAAGAGCGCGCGGCCGTGGTCACCTATGCCGTGATTGTGCGCTTGAGTGTAGTGCTGCTCCTCGCTCAATCGATCATCGCCAACACGGTGCGCGATCTGCACGAGCGCATGGTCGAACATTTTCTCGCGCTGCCGATAACGCGCCTGCAATACGCGGTCGGCAAGTGGCTGGGGTGGGCGGCCGTGGCGGCGATCGCCGGCATCGCGGCGGGACTACCGTTGCTGGGATTCGTGGGCACTCCAGGGCGGCTGGCGTGGACTTCAAGTTTCGTGGCTGAAGCCGTGGTGGTCGCGAGCCTCGCCCTGCTGCTGGCGCTCGCGCTCGGACGGGTGGTCACCGCCATGCTGGCTTTTTGTTGCCTGTACCTGTTTGCGAGGATCAGCTACTTGCTGGTTCTGCTCGGCAATAACATGGACGCAAGCGAGGGCTCGTTGATCGAGCGCTTCGATGCGCGCTACATCGAGCTTGCCAGTTACCTCCTGCCGCGGATGGACCGCTTTGCAGAGACTTCCTGGCTCACGGGCGGCGCCGTCCGCCTCACACCGGGATTGCTGCAAGGGGTGATTTACCTTGCCCTGCTCGGCGCCGTGGCCAGTCTCGAACTACGGCGCAAGCAATTTTGAACGGGCAACGCATCAGCGCCAAAGCCCGCGCATGGATGTTGCTTGGCCTGTGCCTGGCCGCGAATGTGCTGATTCAGCGGCAGAGTCCTCCCGTATGGACTGATGTCGGCGATCTCGACACGCCGCCGCAGCTCGCGCTCACGCGGGCCGCGAGCCTGGGTGAGGACATCTTCGCCGGCTACCTGGCGGATTTGTTTCTGCAAAACTTCAACGTGTCGTTGGGCCGGGCGACACCGGTGGCGGCCATGGATCGCAGCGCCGTCATTCGCTGGCTCGACTTGACGACAGAGCTCGATGCCGACAGCCGCTATCCTGACTTGCTGGCGGCGCGCCATTTCGCGGAAACCGGCACTCCGGAGCAGCGCAGGCGCATGTTCGACTGGATTTACCAACGCTTTCAGGAACGGCCGAACGAGCGCTGGCCCTGGCTCGTGCACGCGGTGTTCGCGGCGCGGCATGTGCTTCACGACGATGCACTGGCGCAACGCTATGCCGCCGCGCTGCGCATGCAGGTGACCGATCCCAAGGCTCCGAGCTGGGTGGCGCAAATGGATTTGCTGCTGCGGGCCGATCTTGGCGAGGCCGAGGATGCCCGTGCGATCCTCGGCGGGCTCATCGAGGCGGGTCAAATTCGCTCCCCGGGGGAACTCAAGTTCCTGGAGTCGCGAATTGCGGCAGTGCAGCCGCCGCTGCCCAAATTGTGACCGACTCTACGTTAAGACTCGGGGTTTTCGGCCGTTAAATAGTCAAGACACATTCGGCATATTCCCTAACAGGACGGAACAGAAATGACTCATCGTCGGAAACATCAAAGCGGCTTTACGCTCGTGGAAATAGCGATCGTGCTGGTCATCATCGGCCTGTTGCTGGGCGGGGTGCTGAAAGGTCAGGAATTGATCTACAACCAGAAGGTCAAGTCGACCTACGACAATTACCGCCAGTTCACCGCAGCCATGTATGGCTATCAGGATCGCTACAAGGCGCTGCCGGGCGATGATCCTCAAGCCTTGACCCGCGGATTCATCGTGCCGGCCGGCGATCCCCCAATCGTTGCGGGCAACGGCAACGGCTATATCGATGGCGGCGGCAACCAGTGTCTGGTTCAGGGCGCGGCTGGGGAAGTTTGTCAGGCGGCTTATCAATTGCGGCTCTCCGGCTTTCTCACTGGCGATGGCACAATCTCCGCGGAACACCCGCTGGGCGGAGTCGTGACGCTGAACGCGCCCGTCGCCGGTATGGGGTTCCCCGCCTCATTCGTCGCCTCGACAGCCGTTTGCTGGCATACGCTGCCCAACAAAGCGGCCCAGCAAATCGACGTGTCCTACGATGACGGGAAAGCAACGAGCGGTTCAATGCAAGGCAGTGCTGACTACACCAACCTCACCGCGACGCTTCCCAATACGCCCTCGGCCGTTTGGACCTGCATGACCAACTGATGCCAACGCGGTGAGAACCGCTTTCGCACACCTAAGCACATGGCGCGAGGCGCAGCGGTAGCTGCGCCCCGCGTTTTTTTAGCGAACCAGCGGCCGCCTAGCGGCTGTCCGACCGCCCAGCGGTGTGTGCGACCGCACAATGAATTTTTTACACATGTCGCCGTTTGTGCGCAGCTTTACTTGTCGTCCGCATGCGCGAAACTATATTACATATCGCAACCGATCCAGCAGTGACTCGTCGTCAAGCATCCGTTTTCAGCAGCGCCAGCGGCCGCGACTGATTTCGTGGGGCGGAGCTGAAATTTAAGTCTCGTACGGTTCCATTTTTAAATGTCTGAACTCAAGCGGGAGGTGCCCGATGGACATTTCGTTTTTGCGTTTTCCAGTCAAATGCCCGTGCTGTGGTCAGGAATCCCTGACGGCATCGAGACTCGATACGATCGAAAGAACTGTCGCAGCCGAGCGGCCACTCATGCTGTTTTCGAATTGCGCGCATCACCGCGTGATGTGGCTCGCCAATGAGATCGAGCGCGATCAGATTCTGGAGTACGCGGCTGCCCTGCATTGCTGAGCTTAAAGTGGGCTGTAGGTGCTATCCCACAGCAATCCAAACTTCGCGCCGATGGGTGCCCAGTGACGGCCGTGTAAGCCTCAGCCCGGTACATGGAGCCGGAGGAACGCAAGCATGAACAAATTAGTGAAGATGATGGCGGTAGTGATTGCCGCCGTAACTTGCAGCACTGCAATTGCAGCGGTCAAGGATTCGGATCTGCAGCCGCGGGTGCAGGCCACGCTCGAGAATTTCTACTCGCAGAATCCCAGTCACCGCGAACTGGTCGACAAAGCAGCTGCGGTATTGGTGTTTCCCGAAATCACCAAGGCCGGGGCCGGGATCGCCGGCGAGGGAGGTCGTGGCATGCTGCTGATCAACGGCAGCGAGGTGGGACGCTACACGATCAAAGGCGCGTCGGTGGGCGCAACGTTGGGGGTTGCGGGCCGCTCTGAAATCATTCTTTTCATGACCCGCGAGGCTCGTGATAAGTTTGAACAAAGTAAGGGCTGGACGATTGGCGCCGACCTGGGCGTGGCGGTCGCGTCAAAAGGCGCGGGTGGACAGTACGACACCGAAACGCTGAAGCGACCGATCATCGCGTTCGTAATCAATGAGCATGGCCTGATGGGCGATGTATCGCTGAAAGGCGAGAAAATCACCCGCGTCGGGTTATAGACACGCGGGCGAGCTCACGATGAAGAACCGGCCCTGTCGCTCATGGCGGGGCCGGTCGCCGCAACTGACCGGTTCCCGTGCCGCTGGAGTCGAGCTGACCCGCGCGCTACGAAAAGCCAAATGAAATGATGAAGCCCAGTGAGGCGACCGCCATCACCAAAGTCGCAAGCCAGCCGACAGCGCGAGAGCGCCGAGAGATCGTAAATTTCCCCATGACTGCCGGGTTGGTTGCCATTTGCATCAGGAGCACCATGATCGGTGCTGCCGCAATCGCATTCAGCACCGCCGACCACACGAGCGCCTTGATAGGACTGACCTTGAGCGCATTTGCGACGGTGCCCACTAACGTGGCGACCGCGATGGTTCCATAGAAGGCCTTTGCTTGCTGCGGCTGTCGCGAAAGTCCCACCGGCCAGCGACGCGCTTCGCCAAGCGCGTAGGCTGCGGAACCTGCCAGGACCGGGACTGATAGCAATCCCGTGCCGATGATTCCCAGCGAAAACAGGGAAAACGCGAACTCCCCCGCGAGCGGGCGTAGAGCTTCCGCCGCCTGAGCAGCGCTTTCAATTTCTTTGATGTTCGAGGCATGCAGGGTGGCTGCCGCAGTCGCCATGATGGCCAAAGCCACTAAATTCGATATGCCCATGCCAATGACTGTATCGAGACGGATGCGGGCCAGCGCATTCTCGCCCTGTGCCGGACGATCGAGCAGGGGCTCTCGAATCGGCTCGGTTTTCGTATCTTCGACTTCTTGTGCCGCTTGCCAGAAAAACAGATAGGGACTGATCGTTGTCCCAAGAATTGCCGCGACCATCAGCCAAAATTCCTTACTCGGGGTCAGCCGCGGCCATAGGAGTCCCAAGAAAAACTGCGGCCACGGAACATGAACGACACACAGCACCGCAAAATAGGCGAACAACGAGAGTGTCAGCCATTTCAAGGTGGCGACATAGCGTTTGTGGTGCATGAAGATCTGACCGCCGGCGCACACCATGGCGAAGGCGCCCAGCAAAATCCAGGAAGGCACCATTGGGATCAACAATCTGCTCGCCTCCGCCATTGCGCCGAGGTCGGCTCCGATATTGCACACATTCGCAATGGTCAGCGTAGCAACCAGTCCATTGAGCAGCCATTTTGGGTAGTGACGACGTACGTTTCCTGCAATGCCCAATCCGGTGGTTCGGCCAATCCGCGCGCAGATGGACTGGATCACCACCATGAATGGATATGTGAGGATCAAGGTCCATCCGAGGCTGAAGCCGAATTGGGCACCGGCTTGGGCGTAAGTAGCGATACCGCTGGGGTCATCATCGGCAGCTCCCGTAACGAGCCCCGGACCCAACACATTCAACAGTCGCGGCTTGCTGGTTCCAACCACATTGCTTCGATCTTTGGCGCGGCGTGACATGTCTATGTGCGCGCAATGCGCGTGAAGGTGGTGGGCCCGCTCGGACTCGAACCGAGGACCAAGGGATTCACTTCTGCCCCGCCGTTTCCGGAGGGAGTGGACTATCTCTTCACCCCGGAGGGGTGCGGGACGCTCTTGCCTGTCATTAAGCGCGACTCACACGCGCTCAGGTAGTCTCTGCACCTTCCGGCGGTGTACCGCCGGCTTGGCTCAGGGTTGCCAGCAGCTTGCGAGCCGTTGAGGTTTCCCTGAATTCATCCCGTCCACTTCGCACCTTGCGATGCGAAGGCACCATTTATTGATGAGTCCCCTGCTCTAACCAACTGAGCTACAGGCCCGACAGCTCATCTTAACACGGGGTCCACCCCAGCTCGCCCCGCGCTTGAGTTATCTTACGGCGCTTGTGAAGCTCCAAGCGGCAGCGGATTTCCCCATCAATGCGGCCCTTCCGGCGCTTGGCCTAGCGCTGACGAGACGCCGCCAGGTATTGCTGGAAGCGCCGCCCGGGGCCGGCAAGAGCACCATCGTGCCGCTCTTTTTGCTGGACAGCGCCTGGCTCAATGATCAGAAGATTTTGATGCTCGAGCCACGCCGCATTGCCGCGCGCGCCGTGGCGAACCGCATGGCGGCTCTATTGGGCGAAGCGGTGGGCAGGCGCGTCGGATTTCGCACCCGTCTCGAAACGCAAGTGAGCGCAAGCACGCGCATCGAAGTGGTCACCGAGGGCATCCTCACACGAATGCTGCAGGAGGACTCCGGCCTCAGCGGTATCGGCTGCGTAATTTTCGATGAATTTCACGAACGCAGTCTGAATGCCGACCTTGGCCTCGCTCTATGCATCGAGAGTCAGCAAAACCTGCGCGAGGATCTGCGAATTTTGGTCATGTCGGCCACGCTGGATCTTAAGCCATTGCTGTCGCTGCTCGATGATGCGCCGGTGGTTTCCGCGGGCGGCCGCAGCTTCGATGTGGCCACTCACTACTTGCCGCGGCGCCCTGAGATTTCACTGGAACTTCAGACCGCGCAGGTCGTGCGCTCCGCCTTGCGCGATCACGAAGGCGACGTACTGTGTTTTTTGCCGGGAGCGGCGGAGATCCGCCGGGTGCAGCGCGCGCTTCAGGACTCTGGCTTGGATCCCGCCATCAAGATATTGCCGCTGTATGGCGACCTGACGGGTGCGGCGCAAGACGCGGCTCTGATTCCCTTGAGCCCCGGGGAACGCAAGGTGGTGCTCGCCACCAGCATTGCGGAAACCAGTCTCACCATTCCCGGCATTCGCGTCGTGGTCGACGGAGGTATGCGCCGCCATGCGGAATTCGATCCCGTCACCGGCATGAGCCGCTTGGTGACCGGGAAAGTATCGCAGGCTGCGGCAGATCAACGTCGCGGGCGCGCCGGCCGTACCAGCCACGGAGATTGCTACCGGCTCTGGTCGGAAGGAACGCATGCTTCGTTAAGTCCGCAAACGCCTCCGGAGATCCTGCACGCGGACCTTGCGCCGCTGGCGTTGGAGCTTGCCTGCTGGGGCGCCGACGCCAAGATGCTCAAGTGGCTGGATCCGCCGCCCGCAGCGCCGCTGGCGCAGGCGCGGGAACTGTTGCGCGAGCTCGAGGCGATCGATGCCGCGGCGCGCATCACGCCGCACGGCCGAATGCTCGAACGGCTCGGTATGCATCCGCGCCTCGCCCATATGATGGTCAAGTCGCGCGACTTGGGCGGCGCGCGTTTGGCCTGCGATCTGGCGGCGATCTTGAGCGAACGCGACATTCTGCGCGCCGCTCCCGGCGCACGCGACGCGGACTTACGCCTTCGAGTCGCCGTATTGCGCGGCGACGGACGCGAGGTGCCCCCGGGGGTGAGCGTGGATGCGCGGGCCAAGGATCAAGCACTGCGCAGCTCCGGAAATTGGCAGCGCGACTTCGCGCGCGGCCGGCGGGATAGCGCTGATCCGCATGAGGCAACGGGAATTCTGCTGGCGTGGGCGTACCCGGATCGAATCGGACGAGCGCGCGGCGAGGGCGGGCGGTACCTGCTGGCAAACGGCCGGGGTGCCCGCTTCGCCGAACCACAGGCGCTCGCCAAATCCGAATTCATTGTGGCGGCGGAACTCGATGGCGCGGAGCGCGAAGCGCGCATTTTTCTGGCGGCGCCGATTGCTATTGCGGATCTGGAGAAATATTTCGCGGCCCTGATCCGCGAGAATGCGGACATCCGCTGGGACGACAAGGATCAGGCGATTCGTGCACGGCGCGAACGGCGCTTGGGTGCGCTGGTTCTGGATTCGGCGGAGATCCGCGATCCCGATCCGGACGCCATGCAAGCCGCAGCGCTTGCGGGACTCAAGCAGCTTGGAGTCACCGGCTTGCCCTGGACCAAGGATCTGCTGCAGTGGCGTGCACGCGTGATGTTGATGCAGCAATACGCCGTCCCGGCCCCGACCCCCTGGCCGAACTTCAGCGATGCGGCGATCACGGCAACTCTCGAGGAATGGGCCCCGCCCTGGATCGACGGCTGCACGCGCCGCGAGCATTTCGCAAAAATGGATTTGCGCAGCGCGCTGCGATCACAACTCACGCATGCGCAGGGGACGATATTGGAGCGGGAAGCACCGACGCACTTCAAGGTGCCCAGCGGCTCGGCCGTGCCCATCGACTATCTCGACGGCGAGATTCCGACGTTGTCCGTGCGCCTGCAGGAACTGTTTGGATTGCACCAGACGCCCAGCGTTGCCTGCGGACGCCTGCCCTTGCTGCTCAAGCTGCTGTCGCCGGCTGGACGGCCCGTGCAGATCACACGAGATCTATTGAGCTTCTGGCAGCGCGGCTATCACGAGGTGAAGAAGGATCTGAAGGGACGGTATCCGAAACACTACTGGCCCGATGATCCATACACCGCTGAGGCCACGCGCCGCGCCCGGCCGCGCTAGAATCTCAGCATGCGTTCCGCCGCAATCATCGCGTCTATCTGTCTGAGTCTGCCTGGGACGATCTGCGTCGCCGCGGCCGCGGGTGGGGACTTTGCGGCTTCGATGGATCAGAGCGCGGCGGCTCGATTCGCCGGCTTGGCCCTCAAATGCCTACATGATGAGTATCCAAGCCACATCAGTGTGACGATGGACCGCGATTCCGATGCCCGCCCACCCCATGAATTGACGCCCGCGTTCTACGGCTGCTTCGACTGGCATTCCGCCGTACACGGACACTGGCTGCTGGTGCGGCTCCTGCGCCTGTTTCCGGATGCGCCTTTCGCCGCTCAGGCGCGCGCGGAGCTCAAGCGCAGCTTCACGGCCGAAAACATCTCCGGCGAACTTAAGTTTCTGCAGCACCCCGGCCGGGCCTCGTTCGAACGCCCTTACGGGCTCGCATGGCTGCTGCGAATGTGTGCGGAGTTGCGCGAGTGGCAGGACCCCGAGGCGCAGCAATGGTTGAATGATTTGAATCCGCTGGAAACCGAGGCGGCGGGCCGCTTGAAGAACTGGCTGCCCAAACTACACTATCCGATCCGGATCGGTGAACACGATCAGACCGCGTTCTCATTCGGATTGATGTGGGACTGGGCCGGGATCGCGGGCGATGAGCAAATGCGTGCGAATTTAAGGGACGCGGCCAGCAGATTCTATTTCACCGACCGCAACTGCCCCTTAAGCTTCGAACCCTCCGGTGAGGATTTCCTCTCTCCCTGTCTCGCCGAGGCCGATTTCATGCGCCGACTGCTCCCACCTAAGGCGTTCGGCCCCTGGTTGTCCGCCTTTCTGCCAGGAATTCCCAAGAAAACCGGCATTCCCTGGCTCAAACCGGGTGTGGTGACCGACCGCTCCGACCCGAAGCTCGCCCACATCGATGGCCTTAACTTAAGCCGCAGCTGGATGCTCAAGGGCATTGCCCACGGATTGGCGCAGGGCGACTCCCGCGTGCCGGTGCTGCTCGCCAGCGCCGCGGAGCACCAGGGTGCTTCCCTTCCGGCCGTCACCGGCGAGCACTATGAGGGCGGCCACTGGCTCGGCACATTCGCCGTGTACCTGACCAGCGCTGCGGGGCTGCGCTGATATAATCGAGCGCGCACTCAGCGCCGAGGAGGCCAACATGACCGATCATAGCGATATCGAGCGCGCCACGTTCACGGCGATGACGATGAGCACCCAGGCGGATTGGAAGATAATCGCGGCCGCCGCCAATGCCTTCAACGGCGATCTGGCCAATCGAGTGCTTGCGCATTTGAAATTGCTGAAGGGTGATTGCGGCGGCTTCTCGGTCGATCGCCTGGAACACTCGCTGCAATCGGCCACGCTTGCGTATCGCGATCGCATGGACGAGGAATACGTCGTATGCGCGTTGCTGCATGACATGGGGGATATTCTCGCCTCGACCAATCACGCCGAGCTTGCCGCGACCGTGCTCAAGCCCTTCGTGTCGGACGAGAACTGGTGGCTGCTGCAGCATCACGGCATCTTCCAGGGCTATTACTTCTTTCACTACCTGGGACTGGATCGGAACATGCGCGAGCAGTTCCGCGATCATCCGAATTTCGAGCGCACGGCCTTGTTCTGCACGCGTCATGATCAGAATGCCTTCGACCCGAATTACGACACCATGCCGCTGGAAGCCTTCGAGCCCATGGTGCAACGGGTGATGGCCAAACCCAAGCGCTCGATTTATCTGCGCGAGGATCAGAAACAGGGAAGCGAGCTGCTCGCCGTTTAGGGCTTGGCTGCAGGCGCCGCAGTGGCGTTGCCTTCCGCGGTGATGACCCCCGGCGTGCGCCAGCCGCTGCGCAATCCCCAGTAGTAGAACGCGAGCGAGGCTACGGCCACGCACAGCTGGTCCCAGCCGTAGCCGATAAGCCCTCGGCCCTCAAATTCCTTGCTGCCGGCCCATGACAGAACGGTGATGGCGAGAAGATAAGCGCCCAGCCACCAGGCGCCGCGCAGCTGCCGGCCGAAATCGCGCCAGTCCGCCTTCGCCTGGTAGTACAGATACACCGGCATCGGCAGAATCAACAGCAGCATGATCTGTCCGGTGTGCGGCCAGCGGGCCCAGAACAGCATCAGCGTCGCCAGCACGAAGGCCATCGGCGAGAGCACCGCCAAACCCGGCACGCGCAGCGGGCGATGCAGGTTGGGGGCCGTGCGCCGCAGCACCATGACGCTGATCGGCACCACGAGATAGGTAATGATGGTGGCGACGGAGATGACCGCCGCGAGCTTCCCCCAACCGCGGAAAAAGAACAGAAAGATGAAGGACACCAGCAGATTGAACCACATCGCCGGTCGCGGGATGCCGTAGCGCGGATGCACGCGGCCGAAAACCTGGGGCACGGTGCCGCTCACCTCCATGGCGTAGATCATGCGCGCGGTGGTAGCCGTGTAGGCGCTGCCGGTGCCGCTGGGGCTGACAAAGGCATCGGCGTACAGCAACAGCGCCAACCAGTTCAAATTGAGCGCCAGCGCCAATTGCGCAAACGGCGAGCTGTATTCGAGTCCCGCCCATCCTTCCTGCAAATGCTCCGGCGCCACCGAGCCCAGGAAGGCGACCTGCAGCATGATGTAGACCACGCTGGCGAGCGCGATCGAGCCGAAAATCGCGAACGGCACGCTGCGCCCCGGATGCCGCGCCTCGCCGGCGAGGTTTACGGGGCTTTGAAAGCCGTTGTAGCTGAACACGATGCCGCTGGTGGCAACCGCGGTGAGGATGGATGCCAGATTTCCCACGTGCTGCCCGCCGTGCACGCCCACCTGAAAATTCTCCCAATGAAAACTGGTAAACATGAGCGCCACTGCGGTCCCAGCCGGCACGATCAGCTTGAAAAAAGTGATGGCGCTGTTGGTGTTCGCAAAGACCTTCACGCTCCAGAAATTAACGAGGAAGTAGATCACCACCAGTACGGCGGAGATCGACAAGCCCGCCGGCGACAGCTCGCCCTGACCGTTGGCGGCGTGTTTATACAAATCGTGCGCCCAGGTCCACGGCCATGAGCTCATGTACTGCACCGAAGCCTCGGCTTCCACCGGAATCACTGAGACGATGGCGATCCATGCTGCCCAGCCGGCCACGAAGCCGACCAGCGAGCCGTGCGAATAGTGCCCATAGCGGACCGCACCGCCGGACTCAGGAAACATGGCGCCCAGCTCCGCATAAGTCAGCGCCACGAACAGTATGACCACCGCGCCGATGATCCATGCATAGATGGCGCCGGGACCGGCGAGCTGGGCGGCGCGCCAGGCGCCGAACAGCCAACCGGAACCGATGATGGATCCCAAGCCTGTGAACATCAACGCGATGGCGCCGACTTCGCGTCGGATGGCATTTTCATTGGACATGTGTGTTCTCCCACGCGGACTGTAGCGGCTTTCCACCGGTGCGCGCTACACGGAAGGTGATTGGCATATATTCATCCCCCCATATCGGGTCGCGAAATCCATGGCACACAGGGTGAAGAAATGGCTGCATCGCAGGCTTGTGGGGCCGCTGCTCGCGCTCTTGACTCAGGGTATTTCCCCGGACCGTTTGGCGCTGTGCGTGGCGATCGGCGTGGTCGTCGGCAACATACCGATTCTCGGAGTTTCGACCATCATCTGCACCGTGATCGCGCTGCTATTCCGCCTGAACCTGCCGGCGATTCAACTGGTGCAGGCAGCCATGGCGCCCACGCAGATCTTGTTGATCATTCCCTTCTTGCGGCTCGGCGAGTGGTTGGTGCAGGCACCTAAGGAGCCCGTCTCGATCCAGGCGGCGCTGGCGCTGATGGCGCAAGGGCTCTGGCATACTATCCTGGTGCTGTCGAATGCAATCCTGCACGCGGGTTTGGCGTGGGCGCTTGTGGCTCCCGGGTGCATCCTCCTGCTCCATCGACTACTGACACCGCTGTTCGAACGCGCGGCAGCGCAAATCAACCGCAACCCTCCGGCCTAAACATCTTGAAACGTATGCGTGATGTCCACGTGATGGTCCACATCAACGCCCCGATCGAACAGGTATTCGATGCCGTCAGCGATCACGAACGCTTCTTGAGAGCGGACGATGGCACGGCGACCACATTGCTGCGGGCCGGCGCTACTGAACGGGTGGGTTTCGGCTGCTTGCGAGAGGTCAAGGTCGGGCGCCGCGCCCGCTACGTGGAGGAGATCACCGCATGGCAGCGGCCTGCATACTTCGAATACACGATTCGCAAGGCATCATTGCCGATACGCCATGAAGTATCGCGACTGGCATTCACGGCAACCGGCGGCGGCACCGATGTGGAATGGACATCGCGATTTGCGATACCGATTCCAATCATTGGCGGGTTTCTGGGCGCGAAGGCCGAGAAACTGTACTCGAGGGCATTCACCGGGCTGCTCACGGCCGCGAAAGCACGGCTCGAAACCTGAAATGGTCCGCGCGTCGCCCAAGCGTCACGGGTCGCCCAATTGCTCCACCGCTCCCTTGATGGCCTCAACAATCACTTCGCAGGACTTCGCGTCCGCCACATCGATCACGATTCGTGCCGCGCCGCTCGACTTCTGATGCAGCCGCGCGTGCACGGTTTTCGTCTTCAAAACCGCGCTAGTCGCCGATGATGTCGATTTTTTGGCAGGTTGACCGGCCTCTCCTATCGAGGCCTTTCGCACCAGGTGTTCGGTGTCCCGAACTGACAACCCGCGCTCCACCACGAGTCGACTCAACCGCACCCTCTCGGCACCGTCCTCCAACCCCAACAGCGCCCTTGCATGGCCCATGCTCAATGCTTTGGAATCAATCAAAGTCACGACTGACTCCGGCAAATCCAGCAAGCGAATGAGGTTTGTGACGGCGGCGCGCGAGCGGCCCACGGTCTCCGCAACCTGCGCGTGAGTCAGCGAGAACTCTTCGATCAAGCGTTTGAACGCCCTCGCCTCTTCGGCCGAGGTCAGCTCCTCGCGTTGAATGTTTTCGATGAGTGCGACCGCGACGGCTTGGCTGTCGGAGAGCTCCCGAACAATCACGGGAATGTTGGTGAGGCCCGCGAGCTGTGCCGCTTGCCAGCGGCGCTCGCCGGCAACAATTTCATACTTGGCACCGCCACCGCTTCCCTGAGGCAGCGGGCGCACCACGATCGGCTGAATCACACCATTTGCCTTGATCGAGGCCGCGAGTTCCCCGAGAGGCTCCTTGTGGATTTCGCGGCGCGGTTGGAATGGACCCGCTTGCATGAGCGAGATGGGCAACGTGCCGCCACCCTTGCTTGCGCTCACGGTGGGAACCGCCCCCAGCAGCGCCCCCAAGCCCCGCCCTAATCTGGATTCAGCCATCACAGCGCAGCTGGCTCGGCTTCACAGCCATGTTCGCAGCGATCTCTTTCGATTTGCAGCGTCGCGTGGTGGATATGGAAGCGGCGCTTCAGATCCGGCGTCAACGAACTCAGAAGCGCATCTTCGGCATCAGGATCCGGCACCACCAGGTGCGCGGTCAATGCCACGCTGGTGGTGCTGAGCGCCCAGATGTGCAGGTCGTGAACATCGGTCACTCCCCGCTGATCGGCAAGATAGGACAAAACGGCCGACGAACTGACGCTATCAGGAACACCGTCGAGCGAAAGGGTCAAGGAATCCCGCAGCAGACGCCAGGTGCTTATCAATATCACCGCGACGATCACCAGACTGACCAGGGGATCCAGGCGGCTCCAGCCCGTGAGCACAATGAGCAGACCCGACACCAGCACGCCCGCCGAGACGGCGGCATCACCCAGCATGTGGATGTAAGCGCTGCGCCTGTTCAGATCGCCGTGACTGCCGGCGTGCAGAAGCCAGGCGCTGATGCCATTGAGAACAATGCCGACGCCGGCAACGATCATCACGGTCCGGCCTGCCACCGGGGGCGGCGAGCCCAGGCGGCTGGCGGCCTCCCAGGCGATGGCGCCGCACGCAAGCAGTAGCAGCACCGCATTCACCAGCGCCGCCAGCACCGAGGAGCGTCCTAGTCCATAGGTAAACTTTGCGCCCGGTGCACGGCGACCCAGCACCATGGCGGCCCACGCGCATACCAGGCCCAGCACATCGCTTAAGTTATGCCCTGCATCCGCGATCAATGCCACGGAGTTCGACACAAACCCAAAGCCGCCCTCGATGAGCACGAAGATCAGGTTGAGCGCCACCGCGAAGCCCATGCGAAGGTTGATACGCTCGGCCGCTATTGCATGCGCATGACCCGTCCCATGAGCGTGCGCATGGCCGTGATGGTCATGCTCATGCTCGTGAGAGTCGTGCCCTAAGCGGTCAGTCCCGCTCTCATGTGAATGCGCACTGTGATCTTCGGTTGGCATTAGGTCTCAAGGTCCTTCGATTGCCCGAATCTTAATCTCGCGGGCATCAAGCTGCGAACCCTACCCAAAAATCTGCGCAAATTGGCAAATCCGCGGCTCACAAGCCCAGATCGCTCAAAGAAGGGTGACCATCCGGACGGCGTCCCAGGGGCCAGCGATAGCGGCGGTCGGCCTCCGCAAGCGGCAGGTCATTGATGCTGGCGATGCGCAGTCTCATCAGGCCGTGCTCGTCGAACTCCCAGTTCTCATTGCCGTAACTGCGCAGCCAGTTGCCGCTGTCGTCGTGCCATTCGTAGGCAAAGCGCACGCTGATGCGGTTATCGCGAAATGCCCACAGCTCCTTGATCAGCCGGTAATCGAGTTCCCGCGACCACTTGCGGGTCAGAAACGCTTGAATGGCCTCGCGTCCCGCCAAGAATTCCGCGCGGTTGCGCCAGCGGCTGTCGATCGTATAGGCGAGCGCCACGCGCGCAGGATCGCGCGTGTTCCACGCATCCTCGGCCATGCGCACCTTCTGCTGCGCGGTGTCCAGGGTAAAGGGCGGCAGGGGAGGTCGTTCCATCTTTAGAAATGCCGGGACAGATACAATGTCGCGCTCTCGATCTTATAAAAGCTGTCCGGGCGCAGTCCCTGGGGATCGGTGGCCAATACGTGGTCGCGCGCGACATTTTGGGCGTAGCGAAGATCCAGATCCAAGTCCCATTTCGGCATGATGTTTCGCCAACCCGCGCCCATGCCCGCGTACATCGACGTTGCCGGCGTCGCCAGATTGTAGCGGGCAACCCCGCCGAACAGACTGAAGGTGACGGGACTGTCGAATCGATGACGATAATCGAGGGCGCGCAGGCCGATGAGCAGATGATCATCGATTTGATCGAATTCCACGCGCGCTCCCAGATCGTTGGTGTCGCTGATGGCGCGGCGCGCGCCCACGGCGAAGTGCGGACCGAAGTTGAGCGGCGTCGTCGAGGTTTGCTGGACCGGGACCCCGTTGATCCGCACCTCGTTCAGATTGATCTTGACCTCGTTGGCATTGGCGCCGGCATCGACGAACACCTCGGCGCCGTGGTGGTTCACGTCGCCCTCTGTCTCGTCCGCGTCGCTGTCGTCGACCGCGCCCGTGTCGCGAGTGCGCGCATCGCCGCCGTAGCGGACAAATCCAGATAGCCGGCTGAAGGATTTGCCGTAGACATCCCGGCCGGCGAAGACTTCCCCGCCGACGGTAAGACTATTCCAAGGCCGCGAGTAGCGAATGGAAAAATCATAGTAATGGTGATACGGAAATGCGCCCGGCGGCGGCGGCACATAGGTACGATTATCGCCGCCGTAATAGGTCTGATTGATCAGCGTGCGGACGCGCTCTTCGAGATAGCCGCCGAAGTCCGGCTCCCAGCCCACGCGCAGCATCATGCTTCTTGCCCCCACGCCGTCGCCGAAGTTGCGCTGATCGGCGCCCCAATTGCCGAGCACCAAGCCGTGATTCGTCATGCCGTCGAGGTAGATGCTGTGCACGTACCAGATGTTCGACCATTCCGAGATCTCATAAGTGGCGTCGAAATAGCGAAAAATTCGCGGAAAATCGATGCCCGCGGAAGCCATCGGATTGCCCAGCAGGTAGCTGCCGCCGTCCGAGTTGTCCTCGCCGGCGTACTGGAAGTACAGGGCGAATGGCGTCTTCGTGGGAATGATGACGCGGCTGACATAGGACGCCTGTTGGTTGCCCTGGGTCTGCGACTGTCCGCTGGGCTTAAAGAAATCGGTCAGAAGAAAGTGCGCGGATGAGGGCAGTCCGGCGCCCCCGCCATACTGCAGCATCCGATTGGCGCCGACTGACCAGCCGGGAAACGGCTCTAACGAGATCTGCACGCCGAATAGATTGGGGTCGCCGAAGGCTTGCACGCCGTTGTACGAAATGTGATTCGACGACATCTTCGCCCAGAAGAGTTCGTACTGAAACCCCAGGCGCGTCAACGGTTCATAATTCGAGAGCGTCGCTGAAGGCAAGGTGGCCGCCTCGGTGCTGATCAGCGAGCTGCTGTCGGTCAGCGGCGAAAGCCAATGATCGCGGTAGCCTAAGTCGAGCTGCGCCCAATTCGTGCCCGCGCTCAGCATCGAACCTGTCGCCGTGGTGCGGCCGCTGTAGGACACCATGCCGGCGCTCGCCAAAAAATAATCGCTGGGCTGCACGAAGGCCACGAACGACGCATCGTACGCGCTGTCCACCGGCAACCCATGCTGATTGGGCACCACGGTGTCCCCGTGTTTGAGCGCACCCGAGACACTGGCATGAGTCAGCGCGTAATCGCGCGAGTATCGCTCGAGGTATCTGCGCACCCGGGCACACAGGACTTTATCGATTTCACAGGCCTGCGGCAGCGCCAATTCGACCAGGGCCACGGCGAACGGGCGCTTGAGTATGGGTTCGTCGGCGAGAATCAGCACCCGTTCGATCTGCCGCTCCATTTCCGGCTCGAGATTCAGCGGCAGGTAGGCGGTGACGCCTGCCGCGGGGGCAGCATTTGACGCGGCGAGCAACAAGCCGCCGACCGCGATCGCCAGGCGCATCTTGCGCGGCACAGCGGGGTTGAGCGTATGCCCTGAGGGCGGTCGGGTCATGGGGATTCCTGGATCAGCCGCCGGCGCGCAGCGTTTGAATCTCAAAGCCGCCGGGACCGTTCAACCAGGTGTCCTTGTCGCGAATAATGGCTTGCGCCGGCAGCGCCGGAGTTTTGACATCCATGCCCGCAAGCTTGGCGACCGCGGTGCCCACGGCGAAGATCTCGATCAAGCTCGATCCCAATTCGACGATGTAGGTCTTGATGCCCACGACTTCCTCGGCACCCACGGCGGCCGCATCATTTTTCAGCCGATCGAAGACATGCTCGCGGGCCTCGTAAATCAACGTGGTGAGATCGCCGAGCTCGCCCCGCACGAAGCTCTGGAAAGCCGCCTTGATGCCGCCAATCGCCCCGAGCGAATACACGGACGTGGAGATCAGAAGCTTGATCGGCATGTATCCCAACTGCGTCATTCCCCACAGCTCCTCGCCGGTAAGATCGCTGGTCACGGGCGAGGTTCGCGTCGCGGACGGCAGCAATGCATGGAACGCGGCCGTACCGGCCATGTACATTTCGTGAAACCCGGCAAAATGCAGCACGTTGGTGCGCACGCCGACCACCGCGTTGGCGCCCACCGCTTTTGCATGGGTGACCAGACGATCGAGCGCATGATGGCGCGTCTCATTGAATACGTCGCTGAATTCCTTGATCTCGCCGCGCACCAGGGTCTTCAAGGTGCCGGCAATGCCGCCGACAGCGCCCACCGAATAGGCAATGTTGCCGAACACGTGTTCCTTCGGCTCGTAGCCGCAGTCCATGTGGCAGTACAATTCCTGGGCATCGCCGGCGCTGGTGAAGCGCGCGGTTCCCGGGCCGCCGCTGACTCCCGAACCCACGAATAAAAATTCCGAATTGCCGCTCAAATTGCGCAGTTCGGAGTTCACGCCGACAACGCCATGCACCTGTTCCCGATCCGCTTCCTCGCGCATGCGCGTGTAGGCTGCCGCCCGGCCCTCATGGATCATCTGGGTCACGTCGGGAATCTCGCCGCCCACGATCCCGCGGAACGCCGAGCGCACGCCGCCGAAAAAGCCCATCGATTGGATGCTGTTTCCGATCACCACGCCGCTCGGGGTAAACCCCTTGAGCCGCATGCAGTAGATCTCGTTGCCGGACAGGCCCGTGAGTTTTGGTGCGTTCTGCATGGGGAGATCGTAAGTTATTGCACGTTGGCTGTCGACGCGGGATGCTCCAGTGCCGCGGACTTTGTACACCAAAGTATGAGGGCCAGGAGCGCCAGCTGCAG
>Ga0210409_10000488_pt1 | contig 64134 bp, 60 predicted proteins | sample IncBWH17MmetaG_FD_161649 | JGI IMG/M metagenome (GOLD analysis project Ga0210409, IMG submission 161649) | Forest soil microbial communities from Barre Woods Harvard Forest LTER site, Petersham, Massachusetts, United States - Inc-BW-H-17-M | ecosystem: Environmental > Terrestrial > Soil >... | reverse complement strand
AATCTTCGTCACCACTCCCGCGCCGACGGTCTTGCCGCCCTCGCGGATCGCAAAGCGCAGCCCCTGATCCATCGCAATCGGGCTGATCAGCTCGATCGTCATCTTGATGTTGTCCCCGGGCATGACCATCTCCGCCCCAGCGGGCAGCTCGATCGTCCCCGTCACATCGGTCGTACGGAAGTAAAACTGCGGCCGGTAGCCCTTGAAGAACGGCGTGTGCCGCCCGCCCTCCTCCTTCGTCAGCACGTACACCTCGCCCTCAAAGTGCGTGTGCGGCGTGATGCTCCCAGGCTTGGCCAGCACCTGCCCGCGCTCAACTTCCTCGCGCTTGGTTCCCCGCAGCAGTACCCCGACGTTATCCCCCGCCTGCCCCTCATCGAGAAGCTTGCGGAACATCTCCACCCCCGTGCACACGGTCTTGGCGGTCGGGCGCAGCCCCACGATCTCCACCTCATCGTTCACCCGCACAATGCCGCGCTCGATGCGCCCCGTAACCACCGTGCCGCGGCCCGAGATCGAGAACACGTCCTCGACCGGCATCAGGAACGGCTTATCAATCTCGCGCTTCGGAACCGGAATATAGGCATCCATCTCCTCGACCAGCTTCACCACCGAAGGCACGCCCAGCTCCCCCTTATCCCCCTCCAGCGCCTTCAGCGCCGAGCCAATCACGATCGGAGTCTTGTCGCCCGGGAACTTGTACACCGACAGCAGCTCCCGCACTTCCATCTCAACCAGCTCGAGCAACTCCTTGTCGTCAACCATGTCGGCCTTGTTCATGTAAACGACGATGTAGGGCACGCCCACCTGGCGCGCCAGGAGAATGTGCTCGCGCGTCTGGGGCATCGGACCATCGGCCGCCGAAACCACCAGAATGGCACCATCCATCTGCGCAGCACCCGTGATCATGTTCTTCACGTAGTCGGCGTGCCCAGGGCAGTCCACGTGCGCGTAGTGGCGGTTCTTGCTCTGGTACTCCACGTGCGCCGTCGAAATCGTAATGCCGCGCGCGCGCTCCTCGGGCGCCTTGTCGATCTGGTCGTACGCCACAAACTGCCCGCCGTAGGTCTCGGCCATCACCTTCGTCAGCGCCGCCGTCAAGGTCGTCTTCCCATGGTCCACGTGACCAATCGTCCCCACGTTTACGTGAGGCTTGCTGCGCTCGAATTTTTCTTTGGACATGGAAGTTCCTAACTCCGAAACTCTGACGACTCACAGGCCCAGTCGACTGGAGCCCACGACCGGGATTGAACCGGTGACCTCGTCCTTACCAAGGACGTGCTCTACCAACTGAGCTACATGGGCTCGGCTCAGATGTCGACGCGCGGACAAGCTGGAGCGGGTGATGGGAATCGAACCCACGTCATCAGCTTGGAAGGCTGAGGTTCTACCATTGAACTACACCCGCCGCTGATGGCGTCCCATCTGCCGGCGAGAAGCCTTCGCGCGCGAGCATCCCTCCCGCCCCGAATGGTGGAGGGGGAAGGATTCGAACCTTCGAAGGCGTAAGCCGGCAGATTTACAGTCTGCTCCCGTTGGCCGCTTGGGTACCCCTCCGCAAAACGAGCCGCGTATTGTGATTTCGGAGGGTCGGGGTGTCAATGCGTCCTGGCCCGGGATTTGCTTGTCCTTGGGACCCTGTTCCGGGCGGCCGGGGCCCTTAGGGAGCCGCGAAGGCTTAAGTCCCCGGCTTGCGCACCGCCGGCGGCGGCGGGGCGAGGGTCCCGGCGAGCTTTTCGATCAGGCCTGGCTTTCCGGGCCGCGTCCCGCCCGGCTTCAAGTCCCGCGGGAGCTCGATGGGGCCGTAGCGGATGCGCTTCAAGCGGCTCACCTCGAATCCGACCGCCTGCCACAGCCGCCGCACCTCCCGGTTGCGGCCCTCGGTCAGCACCACGCGAAAGGTACTGTGACTCCCGGAGCCCCCGCCGCCCGCACCACCGGCCTCCTCCCAGGTGTCTGCCGTGATGCGGCCAAAGGACGCTGCGCCATCCTCCAGCTTCACCCCGAGAAGCAGCTGCGCGAGCACTTCCTGCGAGGGCCGGCCGCGAACGCGGACCAGGTACTCGCGCTCGACTTCGCTCGAGGGGTGCATCAGGCGGTGGGCGAGCTTGCCATCGGTGGTGAGGAGCAGGAGCCCGGTCGTATTGACGTCGAGCCGCCCGACGTTGATCCAGCGGCCGCGGCGCGGCGGTGGCAGGCGCTCAAATACCGTCGGCCGCCCCTGCGGGTCGCTCCGGGTCGTGACCTCGCCCGCGGGCTTGTAATAAAGGAGTAGCTCGTGGGGGGTGGCTACCCCCGCCCCGAGCTTGAGCCGCTTGCCGTCGAGACGGACCTCATCGGCAGGAGCCGCGCGGTCGCCGAGCTGCGCCGCGCGGCCGCCCACTGTGAGGCGGCCCGTCCGGATCCATTCCTCGACCGTTCGGCGGGAGCCTAAGCCCGCCTCGGCAAGGAGCTTCTGGAGCCTGATCGCGCCCGCGCTGGCGGTCCCGACCCCAGTCGGGGCAGCCCGACGCCCCCCTGCCGGGCGACGACCCGCCCGAACGCGGTTGCCAGGTTTCATGGTGGAACAAGACCTCCGGCCGCGAGCCTCATAACATCGTGCCTTAAGCAGATGCCCCGGTATCTCTTGCCGGAAAAACACCCGAGAGGGTAGAAGGACAGCATGATCTACGAAAACATCCTCGGCACGATCGGCAAGACGCCCGTCGTCCGCGTTCAGCGCCTAGGGCCTAAGCACGTCACCCTGTACGTGAAGTGCGAGTTCTTCAACCCGCTCTCCTCGGTCAAGGACCGCCTCGCCATCGCCATCATCGAGGATGCCGAACGCAAGGGCACGCTCAAGCCCGGCCAGACGGTGGTGGAGGCGACCTCGGGGAATACCGGCATCGCGCTCGCGATGGTCTGTGCGGCCAAGGGCTATCCCTTCGTGGCCATCATGAGCGATTCCTTCTCGGTCGAGCGCCGCAGGCTCATGAGATTCCTCGGCGCGAAAGTCATCCTCACTCCGGCCGCCGAGCGCGGCTCGGGCATGGTGCGCAAGGCCGAGGAGCTCGCGAAGAAGCACGGCTGGTTCGTCGCGCGGCAGTTCGAGAACGAGGCAAATCCCGCCTACCACCGCAACACGACCGGTCCGGAGATCCTGCAGGACTTCGTCGGCAAGCGGCTTGACTACTTCGTCACCGGCTGGGGCACGGGCGGCACGCTCACGGGCGCCGGGCAGATGATCCGTCTCGCGCGCCCCGAGGTGCAGATCATCGCCTGCGAACCCCAGGGCGCGGCGCTTCTCTCGGGCAAGCCGTGGTCGCCGCACAAGATCCAGGGCTGGACGCCGGATTTCATTCCCGAAGTCCTCAAGCGCGACGTGGCTCATCGTATCGTGACGGTCGCGGACACCGAGGCGGTGGAGACGACGCGGGCGCTGGCCCGGAGTGAGGGCATTCTTTGCGGGATCTCCTCGGGGGCAACCTTCGCCGCGGCACTCAAAGTGGCCGCCGAGGCCCCGCCGGGCGCAGTAATCCTGGCGATGCTGCCCGACACCGGAGAGCGGTATCTCTCGACCCTGCTGTTCGAAGGGATCGCCGACGGGGGCGACCCGGAGCCCTGAAGCGGACCGAGCCGGGAAGGACGGCCGGCGTCGGGAACACCTCGGGTGCACTATCCTTGACCCCCATGGATGCGCGCCAGTACGCGGCACTGTCTGATCCCTTTCCCATGTGGCGCGGGGGAGTGTTGCGCGGCGGCCGCATTGCCTACGAGACCTGGGGGAGGCTGAACGCGGCGCGCGACAACGCGCTGCTTCTTTTCACCGGGCTCTCGCCCCCGGCCCATGCCGCCTCCTCCGAGCGCGACCCGAGCGATGGCTGGTGGCAGGGGATGGTGGGCCCCAAGCTCGCCATCGACACCGACCGCTACTTTGTCATCTGCGTCAACTCGCTCGGCAGCTGCTTCGGCTCCTCGGGCCCCGCCTCCCTCGACCCGGCCACGGGCAAGCCCTACCGGCTGACCTTCCCCGACCTTTCGGTCGAAGACATCGCGCGCGCCGGCTTCGAGACCGTGCAGAGCCTCGGAGTCGAGCGGCTCGATACCGTCATGGGACCCTCGCTCGGGGGGATGGTGGTGCTCGCCTATGCGGCCATGTTCCCGGGAGCCGCGCGGCGCCTGGTGTGCGTCTCGGGAACCATGGCTGCCGCCCCGTTCGCGATCGCCCTGCGCTCCATTCAGCGGGAAACCATCACCAAAGACCCCGACTGGAAGGGCGGCAATTACGCCGCCGATCATCCGCCGATCACGGGCCAACGCATCGCGCGCAAGCTCGGCACCGTCACCTACCGCTCCGCCGCCGAGTGGCAGCAGCGCTTCGGCCGCGCGCCCATCCGGGCGGACATGGAGACCAGGGACCCCTTCGCCTCGGAATTCGCCGTCCAGGGGTACCTCGAGTCCCTGGCGCAGCGCTGGGTGAACGTGTTCGACGCGAACTGCTATCTCTATATCTCCCGCTCCATGGACCGCTTCGATCTCGGGGCGCATGGCGATCCGGTGGCGCTCTTTCGCCGCGCGAACTTGAGCTCCGCCCTCGTGATCGGCGTGCAGACCGATCTGCTCTTCTCGGTGACCGAACAGCAGGCCATCGCCCGGGCGCTCGGTGCCGCCGGGGTCGCCACCCGCTTCTCGCCCCTGCCCTGCATCGAGGGGCACGATGCGTTCCTGGTCGACCTGAAGACCTTCGGAGCGGAAATCGGCGGGTTTTTGCGCGACGCCTAGCCCGCGGCGGCGTCGGCGGCGTATTTCTTGCCGATCTCGCACGCGCTGCGGCAGGTTTTTTTTCGGCCGCGACATTGCAGCGGCGTGGCAAATTAAGTTTACTTGGTCGCTGACAGCCATGTGCGCCGGAGCATAATGACCACGCGGCCGCGGATGGAATTGACGGACCGATGACAGAAAATAACGAACCGATGAAGGATTCTGTGGAACGTCGCTTGCACACCCGACATCGGGCCCGGACGATCGTCTACATCACCGTTCCGGGTGGCCGCCGCAAGCTCTGCAAGGCGGTGAATCTGAGCGCGACCGGCGTCTTCATCGAAACCACCAATCTCGGTCTTCGCAAGGGTCAGCAGGTCGTGCTGTCCTTCGCCATCAATCTCGGCACCATCATCAAGCTCCATCGGCGCACGGCCGTGGTCGCGCATGTCTCGCGCGGCGGCACCGGGCTCATGATGGAGACCTACGCCCAGGCCTCGAACTAAGCCTCTCGGGCTTAGGTCTCTCGAAAGCGCGGAGTGCCTCCCGCGATGGGAGTGGTAGGCTCTCGCGCCAAGGAAAATCCAAGTGCCCGACGTGAAATCCCTCGCCCGCCGGTGGTTGCTGCAAAGACTCGCGCTCGGTGTGCCGCTCGCGGCGCTGGCCGCGGGGCGGCTCGCCCGCGCGGACTCCGCACCGCTCCTCGATGCGGGATCGCCGCAAGCCAAGGCGGTGAAATACGTCGAGGATGCTGCCAGGGCGAGCGGCGCCACCGCCGGCAGCAGCTGTGCGAACTGCGCGCTCTACCAGGGAGCCGAGGGCTCGAAACAGGGTCCGTGCCAGATCTTTCCGGGCAAAGACGTCAAGGCCGCCGGCTGGTGCGCTTCCTGGGCGCCGCAGCTGTAGTGCGCTCGGGAACGTGAAGCACGCAGCGGGCCGCATGTCGGTTCCGCCGGCGCCGGATCGACATTGAGGCAGGGTGAGGGCATTCCGCCCCGCCGCAGGACTTCAAGGAGAGATCTATGTCGAGTTTCATGCTGCTGCTTCACCGTCCCACGAACCGCGCGCGGGTGTCCGCCGACCCCGCCGTCTACACTCAGATCAGCCGCGAATACATGGCGTGGGCCGATCGCATGCGCGAGCAGGGCCACTTGAAGGGCGGCAGCAAGCTCACCGACGACACCGGCAAGATCATGCGCGGCGGCGAGCGCGTCTCGACGACGGACGGTCCGTACCCGGAGAGCAAGGAAGTGGTCGGCGGCTTCTTCCTGATCAATGCGCGCGATTACACCGAAGCCTGCCGCCTCGCCGAGAGCTGCCCGCACTTGAAATACGGCAGTCACATCGAGGTGCGCCAGGTCGAGGAGCTCTAGCGGCTCATGTCCGCGGCGGACGCCCGGCTCGAGACGCTGTTCCGGCGCGAAGCCGGCCGGATCAGCGCCTGGCTGGTGCGTCTGCTCGGACCCAAGCGCCTCGATCTGATCGAGGACGCGGTGCAGGACGCCTTCGGCGCCGCGCTCGCGCAGTGGCCGTATTCCGGGACTCCCGAGCGGCCGGCGGCGTGGCTCGCGATCGCCGCCCGCAACAAGGCGCTCGATCGGCTGCGCCGCGAGGCGCGGCTCGAAGTGCTCGACACGCAGGACGAAGCCGCCGCCTGGCGGTTGGGCTTTTCCAACCCCGAGGATGCCGGCAAGCCCGACGACACGCTCGCCCTCATGTTCGTCGCCTGCCATCCGGCGCTGTCGCTCGATGAGCAGACGATGCTCACGTTGCAGACGGTATGCGGCTTCACGCCGCGCGAGATCGCGCGCAGCTTCCTCTCCACGCCCGAGGCAGTAACGCAGCGGCTGGTACGCGCCAAGCGCCGCATCCGCGACCTGAATCTCGCCTTCGAGATACCGGAAGGGGCGGAGCTCGGCGAGCGGCTGCCCGGGCTCCTCTCCGCGATCTATCTGCTGTTCAACGGCGGCTACACGGCGGGCGAAGGCGAGCCGCTCATCACCGAGGAGCTGTGCACGGAGGGCCTGCGCCTCGCGACGCTCCTCACCGCACACCCGGCTACCGCCACGGGCGAGACCCATGCGCTCGCCGCGCTCATGTGCTTTCACCACGCGCGCGCCGCAGCGCGTACCGGCCCCGCGGGCGACCTGATCCTGCTCGCCGAGCAGGACCGCTCGCGCTGGGACCAGGCAATGATCGCGCACGGCTTCGAGCAGCTGCGCGCGGCGATGGTGGCGAGTACTTTGAGCGCGCTGCATCTGGAGGCGGGCATCGCCTCGGTGCACGCGGGCGCGCGCGCCTTCGAGGAGACCGACTGGGAGGCGCTCGCGCGCTACTACGAGGCGCTGCTGGAGCTGAAGCCGACCCCCGTCGTGCGGCTCAACGCGGCGATCGTCTCTGCTTATGCCGTGGGCCCTGCCGCGGGACTTGAGCAGCTGGATGAGCTCGCGGACGAGAGAAAGCTCGCGCATTACGCCCCGTACCACGCCGCGCGCGGTGAGCTGCTGGAAAAGCTCGGGCGGGCGGCGGAGGCAGGAACCGCGCTCAAGCGCGCACTCGAGTGTCCGGTGAACGGCGCCGAGCGCGAGTACCTGACGAGGAAATTGCGGGCCTGCGCAGGCCGAGGCTCAGCGCGCGCTGCGAGCCTCAACTGAGCATCGCGGGCGTTGCCCGCTCACTCGTAGCAGGGCCCGATCTCGCGCACCTCGACCGTGGCCCACTCGGCCGCCGGACATTCGCCGGCGAAGGCGAGCGCCTGCTCGCGCGTCGCGACGTTGAGGAGAAAGAAACCGCCGACGAGCTCCTTCGATTCGGTGAAGGGCCCATCGACCAGCGTACGCTGACCGCCGCGGACCCTGAGCCGCACGCCCTGCGAGTCGGCTTTGAGCGAGTTGCTGGCCACGAGCACGCCGCGCGCCTTCAAGCTATCGGTGTAGCGGAGCATGCGGTCATAGGCGGCCTGCCCCGCTTCGAGGCCCAGGTCCTGCCGCTGGCCGCGCGGTTCGATGATCAACAACATGTAGGACATGGCTTCTCCGTACCGCGGACCAATGCCGCTAGGTGCGCACGCAGGCGGCCGCACGATCGAGCAGCAGCCGGCTCTCGCGCGCATTGTGCGTGAGCTGCGCGGCGCGCTCGAACTCCCCGCGCGCCTCGGTATAGCGGCCGAGCTTCACCAGCAGGTCGCCGCGCACGCTCGGGAGCAGATGATAGGACTTGAGCGTGCCTTCGGCCGCGAGGCGATCGGCGAGCTCGAGTCCCGCGGCGGGCCCGTAGGCCATCGACACCGCGACGGCGCGGTTGAGCTCGACCACGGGCGAGGGCGTCAGGCGCGCGAGCTCATCGTAGAGCGCGGTGATGTACACCCAGTCGGTATCCTCGGGCGTGAGCGCCCGCGCGTGGCAGGCGGCGATCGCAGCCTGCAGCAGGTACGGCCCGCGGGTTTCCCCGAGCGCTTCCCCGCGCGCCAGCGCGACCAGACCGCGGTGGATCAGCACGCGGTCCCAGAGCACGCGGTTCTGCTCGCGTAGCAGCACCGGCTCGCCATTCGGCCTGGTGCGTGCGCGGATGCGCGAGGCCTGGATCTCCATGAGGGCGACGAGGCCGTGCACCTCGCTCTCACCGGGCGCGAGCCCGGCGAGGATCCGGCCGATGCGCAGTGCCTCCTCGCACAGCGCCGGGCGCATCCAGTCCGAGCCCGCGGTGGCCGAATAGCCCTCGTTGAAGACCAGATAGATCACCTCGAGCACCGAGGACAGCCGCCGGCGCAGCTCCTCGCCGCGCGGAATCTCAAACGGCACGGCGGCCTCGCTCAGGGCGCGCTTGGCACGCACGATGCGCTGCGCGATCGTGGACTCGGGCACGAGGAACGCGCGCGCGATCTCCGCGGTGGTAAGCCCGCCGAGCAGGCGCAGCGTGAGCGCGGTGCGCGCCTCGGTGGGCAGCAGCGGATGGCAGGCGGTGAAGATCAGCCGCAGCAGGTCGTCGCCGATCTCATCGTCGGCGCCCGCCTCGACGCTGCGCCCGCTGTGCTCCTGGTCCATCTCGAGCTCGGCGCTAAGCGCCTCGTGCTTGCGCGACACCATCTGGCGGCGGCGCAGCTGATCGATGCCGCGGTTGCGCGCGGTCGCCATGAGCCAGGCTCCCGGGTTGCCGGGAACGCCGCTGCGCGGCCACTGCTCGAGCGCCGTGACCAGCGCGTCCTGCGCCAGCTCCTCGGCGAGTCCCACGTCGCGCGTGAGCCGCGCGAGCCCGGCGATCAGCTTCGCCGACTCGATCCTCCAGACCGCATCGATGGTGCGCTGGACCTCCGTGGCCTTCATGGCCACGGATGACATCATCGCCAGCTGCACCGCGCAAGCGAGGATCACTCAGGCGCTTTTCCGCGCCGCCACGGCCAGCGCTTCCGCGGGCTTGGCGCAGTTGACCATCCAGGGAGTGCCGAACCGGTCGGTGCACATGCCGAAGCGATGCGCCCAGAAGGTCTCCTGAACCGGCATCGTAACGGTGCCGCCCTCGGACAGGATCCCGAAGAGCCGCTCGGCCTCAGCCGGCTGCTCGGCATGCGCCATGAGATTGAAGCCCTGCGGCTTCTGATAGCGGTCCGGCGTCACATCGCACCCGAGCAGGTAATCGCTGCCGAGATCGAGCCGCGCGTGAATGATCTGGTCGCGCACTTCGGGCGGGGCCCGCTCGGCGCCCGGCGCCTCGCCGTAGGTCATCGCGAAGACGATCCGGCCGCCGAAGGTCGCGGCGTAGAAGCGGAACGCCTCGCTGCAGTCGCCCTTGAAGTGCAGGTGCGTGATGGTGGTTGGCATGGAAGGCTCCGTCGGTTCGGTCAGTTTAGGGTCGTCACAGTCAGCCGCGACTCAAGGTCGTCGCACCGGAGTGTCGGGTCGGCGCGCCGTCAGTTGCGCGAGATGCGCTCCGCGCGGCTCTGCTGCTGCTCGCGCAGCTCAGGTGTCAGGGCGGGACCGAAGTCTTCGGCCTCGAACACCCGGCGGATCTCGATCTCCTCGTTGCTCTTTTGGAACGGGGAGCGGCGGATCCACTCGACCGCCTCGTCGATGGAGCGCACCTGCCACAGCCAGAAGCCCGCGATCAGCTCCTTGGTCTCGGTGAACGGGCCGTCGATGACGGTGCTCCTGCCGCCGCGGAACCGCACGCGCACACCCTTGGAGCTCGACTGCAGCCCTTCCGCCGCGAGCAGCACGCCGGCCTTCACCAGCTCATCGTTGAACTTGCCCATCTCGGTGAGCAGTTCCTCGCTCGGCAGCACGCCGGCTTCCGAGTCCCCGGTCGCCTTCACAATCACCATGACTCGCATGTGCGCTCTCCTGAAGATCGTTATTGAATCGGGCGCTTTCGCGCGCTTTCAGGAATACGACGAACGAGTGGCTTGAAAATTGACAAGCGGCGAGCAGATTTTGCCCGCGGGTGCTCCAAGTAACTGAACGCACTTGGAAATTATTCTGTGCGTGCACGCCGGCGGCCGCCTCGGACCGGCGGCGCGGGTGGATCAGTGCTCGAGCGTGAAGGCCTCGTGCCCGGGTCGCGGCTCATCGAGCCGCACCCGAAACACGCACCGGCCGTGGCCCGCCTGGAAGCGCTGCTCGCGGACCACCTTGAACCCGAGCAGCCGCTCGAGCGTGTTGACCGAGACGCTGCAGATCGCCGGATGCTTCTGCGCCACGTTGAAGAACGGGCAGTTGCGCTCGATCAGGGCCGGCGCACCCTCCTGCCAATCGACCTCCATGTACGCATCCTTGTCCTCATAGAGGGAGCTGAGGGCCTTGAGCTTCTCCTTGAGGCTCATGCGCTGAAGCAGCGGTGCCCACCTCGCGACCCGCGCATCGGTCATGCGTGAGAGGATCTCGACCACGCCCGCGCCGCCGAAGCGCTCGAGCACATGCTGCACGAGCTCGACGGAGAGCTCATCGTAATGCTTGGGGAAAAGATGCTCCGCCGCCGCGCTCAGGCGGTACTGCCGCGAGGCGGGACCCGGCTTGCGGTCTGCCGCGCCGGCCGGAGTGGCCGTATCACCCGCGGGCGCCGCTGCGCGCGCCGCATTGACCCAGCCCGCGCGCACGAGCTCGGCGATCTGCTGGCGTACGGCCTCGTAGCTGATGTCGAGATTCTTCTCGAGCTCGCGGATGGTCATGGGCCCGGAACGCTTCAGCGCCTGAACAAGCGCCGTCGGCGGCGCAACGGGCGCCCGGCGCGCAGCAGCGGACCCCCGCGCCGCGGATTGCCGGGCGGCGGATTGCCGTGCGCCGGGCTGGCGGCGCCGCTTCCCTACTCGCGTCTTTCCCCGCGCCACGACACTCCGACTCCGTACCCGTAGACCAGCGTCCCGCCGCAGAATCCGCCGGCGAGAACGATGGCCGACCCGAGCAATGAGATCCACACGGCGGAAAGCGGCGGCGGCGTAACGGCGCGCCACGAGAGGCTCACCATGAAGCAAAGCAGCGCGCTGCTCATGAGGCCCGCGTGCATACCCGCCCAGCGCCAGGCCTGGGGCGGGAGCTTTCGCAACCAGAGCTCGAGCGCGCCGGCGAGAAGTGTCACCCCGCCCATGATGACGCCCGCCGCGACGGCGTAGTGGCTCACGGCCCACCATGCCGCGTGACCGGTCTTAAGGGCGATGAGATCCGACGCCGACGAGCCCAGCCAGAACGCGACCGGGAAATGTGCCAGCGCCGGATGCAGCGGGTGCAGAAGCGATGAGCTCCCCATCCGGGTGAGTCCTTAGATGAGCTTGAGGGCGCCGGCGAGCAGCAGCAGGAGGCCGATCACGCCGAGGAGCGCGTGACCTGCGACGAAGCCCTTGGGCAGAGGCTTCCGGCGGGCGTGGAATCCGAAGGCAAGCCCGGAGCCCCCGAGAGCGGCGACCAGGAAGAAACCGAGTGCCCAGGCCGCCGCGCCCGCAGCGCCGTGCGCGAACACCGCGATGAGGAGCAGCACGAGAGCGCTCGCCGCCAGGACTCCGTGCAGGATCGCGCTCGGAACGGGCGGGAATTTCCCCTGGAAAGCCGCGATCGCCATCGTGAGACCGACGACGGCGGCGACGGCGAATATCGCAATGATGAGCCACATGTGCGTTCTCCTTATATACAAGTATTAACTTGTATGTCACTTATAGCGCGTGCCTGGGCAGCAGGCAAATCGGCTGCGGCTTGGCGGTTCCCGGGACGGTCAGGCCTTGCGGTACCAGTCCAGATGCTCGCGGGTGATGTAGTCCGCGCCATCCCCGTAGACGATGACGATCTCGATCCCGCGGGGTAATGCCTCGAGCAGCTGCGCTCCCGAGAGCTTGTGCTTCGGCCACTTGATCTTCGCCAGCGCCGCTTCGGTTTCGGAGACGGTGACGCACAGCCGGTCCTTGGTCGGCGACGGCGTCAGAAACCACTCAGGCTTCTCACCCGGCTTGGCTTGCGCGCCGACGACCACGTACAGCGTCGCCGCCTTCAGCAGCGGCAGCACGAGATCGATGTTTCGCTCAGCTCGCGCCTGCTGAAATGCCGGCTTGAGGGGCGACATGACCCGCGAACTATACGCCGGGCAGCCGGCCGCTTAAGCGCACCAAGGCCGTGCGCGCGCGGCGCGGCCGCTCCGGAATCGGGCGCGCGGCGAGTCTGACCATCCCGCCAACGCCCGCTGCGGCCTCCCCTCACTGGCACGCTTCGTGCACTTGCATCATGATGCGGCGCTACGCGCGTTGCAGTTTTCTTGCAGGGAATCTTTCGCGCGCCCAGGAGTCGAGTAAGGACTCGCAAAGGAGTGAGAACGCCCGTGAGCACAATTGTCTCCAAACACTATCTCATCGCGTCGGACTTCGATCAGACGCTGAGCTTCAACGACTCGGGGCTTGTATTGAGCGGCCTGCTCGGCGTCGAGGGATATCACGAGCGCGTCAAGGGCCTCGCGCGTACCAACCTCGTACAGCAGGGCGGCGAGCTCGCCTACCTCATCCGGCACGATCCGGAGTTTCGCGGCGTGCGCCACCAGCATCTCGTCGAGACCGGCAGGCGCGTGCGCCTGAAGAGCGCGATTCCGGCGCTGGTGCGCTTCCTCGAGCAGGGGCTCCCGGGACTGAGGTTCTCCTTCTTCGTGATCTCCGCCGCGCCGCGCGAGATCGTGGTCGCGGCGCTCGATGGGATCGTGGCAGCCGATCACATCTACGGCACCGAGCTCGACTACGATCAGGCCACGGGGGAAGTGCGTGCGATCCGCCGCGTACCGGCAGGCTACGGCAAGGTCGCCGTGATCGAGGAGCTCGAGCGGCAGCTCGAGGTGCCGACCGATCGCGTGATCTACGTCGGTGACGGCAGCTCGGACGTGCACGTCATGCTCCACGTCAACAATCACGACGGCTTCACGATCGCGGTCTCGAACAATCGTCAGCTCGCGCAGATCGCCCGCAGCACGGTGCTGAGCGACAACGCCTTCAGCATCATGGTGCCGGTCCTCGATCAGATCCTCGACTGGCGCACCGGCGAGATACGCGAGCTCCTCGAGCGCAACGGGCTGACGCTGCAGGCGTGGGACAAGGCGCGGACCGATCACGTCCGGATCGACGACGCACCGCCGCGAGCGACCGGAAGCGAATGAGGAAGCTAATTCTCGGGTGGTGGGCGCGTAGTGCGCCCGCGCGGTAAGGAGCCGCTGCGGATTCTCACCGCCGGGGAGCGGTGTGCGCCGCGGGAGACCCGCTGATCCTCTATCTCGATCGCGAGCACTCCGGGGACCGCCCGCAGTGTCGGAAGATCCTCGAGCTCGACCGAGCCCTTGAGGACGCCGATATCGGAGCGTGTCGAGGTGTGTCCGAATCCGAACGCACGACAGGCCGTCGCGACCTCATAGATGCGATCGCGTGCTTCTCCGGCGACCGCGATCGCAACATTGATCCGGGTCACTGCGCACTCCTGTTTCTTTGGATCCTAACTCACATTCGAGCGCAGTGATGTAAAGAAAGGCTTTGCGCGTCGCAGCGTGGGCCAGACTCGAGAGACAATTATTACAGCCACGCTCTGGCCAACGGCAGCGGGCGTGCGCGACTCGAAGGGATGCGAGTGGGGCGAAGCTGTGAATTCCTCGGGAGTCATGCGAGCATTTGCCCGAAGGAGAGCATTCGATGGACAGCATCAAGCCGTTATTTACCGCAGTCGGCTCCGTTACCGGCGGCCGCAATGGTCATGGGGAAGCCGAGGATCATTCCGTGTCGGTCAATCTCTCGGTACCCAAGGCCATGGGCGGTCCGGGCAGACCCAACACGACGACGCCCGAGCACTTGTTCGCCGTCGGCTACGCCGCCTGCTTCGGCGGCGCGCTCGATTTCGTCGCGGCCCAGAAGAAGAAGAACGCCAAGGGCGCGACGGTCACCTGCAGCGTATCAATCGGGCCGCGCGATGCCGGCGGATTTGGCATCGCCGTGAAGCTTCACGTCAAGGATGCCACTCTCCCGCAGGCGGAGCTTGCGGCGCTCGCTCGCGAGGCGCACGAGAAAATCTGTCCGTACTCGCACGCGACCCGCAACAACGTTCCGGTCGATCTCACCGTCGAGGGCGCCTAGCCGCTGCGGTTACCCGCTCCGGCACGTGGGCCGGGCGCCGCCTAGTGCGGCGGTCCGTGTCCGTCGCCCTCCTGGCGGGCCTGCACGGTGCCAGGGACTGCCGCGTGCGTGGTGATCTTGATGACAACGAGATCGCGCGTCGGGCCCTGCACGGCGTTGGTCACGTAGAAGAGCCGCACCTTGTTGTAGCCCACCCCGCCCTGCGATCCGAGATAGGGAACGACGCCTTCGAGGCGCAGCGTGCGCGAGTCGCTGAGACTGCCAGCAGCGGCAGTAATGGCGTTTCGATAGGTGTCTCTCTGGGACGGATCCCACGCCGGCAGACCCGAGATGCCCGCGACGGCCGCGGTACCCATGGGAACGAAGTTAACACCCTGCCATCCGTCCGCGAGGTAGCCCGACGGAAACTCGATCGAAAAATGCGCCAGCGGCCGGTTGCCCTGGCCATCGCGCAAGTGGCGCGGATGCAGGATGAATTCGGGCTGCGCGCCGAGCGGCGTCGAAAGAGTATGGACGGCGCCGGGGCCCCAGTGGTCGTTCAGCGTCACCCGAATATTGCTCCAATAGTTCACAGCGTCTCCTCAGGGCCTGGTTGTTGTTGCGGTGACCGCATCGGCGTTGCCGGTCGGCTGGCCTGGGCCGAGCGCAACCACCGATACCTGATAAGCAGCCCACAGGGCCGGGTCTGCGGACGCGTCGTGCCCGACGACCGACCGCATGGACGCGCCGAGTGCCGCCGCCGGGCTCATCGAGTCATGCAGCAGATGTCGATAGAAATCTGTCATGAGACGCGCGCCCATCTCATCCGACACCGGCCAGAGCGATGCGACGACGGCGCGCGCCCCACGCGCCAGCACCGTCGAGCTGATGCCGAGGAGCCCCTCGCTCGGCACTTCCTTTCCGAGAGCCGTCTCGCACGCGCTGAACACGGCGACCTCCGCCGTCATCGTGCGCAGCGACAGGTCCGCGACACGCACGGCTCCAGCGACGGCGTTTCCGCTCGCGTCGTACGAGCCGAGCATCAACGCCGAGAGCTGCGGGACTTGTGCATCCACCAGCCCATGCGTCGCGATGTGGATGAACCGGTACCTCGACCAGTCGAGCGACAGCAGGCGATCACGTGTGGCGTTGACTCCAATCAGCTCAGCGACGTCAGCCTTCGGGAAGAGCGCGACGATCCCGGCGGCCTCCTCGGCCGTGTACGGTAAACGCTGGAGCTCCGGGCGAGAGGCCTCGGTGGCGTCGCTCGCGGCACGCTGCGCCGCGAGCGGCGCGCGCCTGACCGCCGCAAGGCGCGGATCGTCCGCCTGGTAGACGGGGTCTGCCACCATGAGCAGCTCCGGCGCGTTTTTCGCCCGCGCTCGTGGCGCATTCGCCTCGAGCATCCACGCAGCGGGGGTGAGCGCGACATCATGGTGCGCGACCACAGGGGAATCGTTCGCCGCGTCCGTCCCCCGCAGCGCCGCGAAAGGGACGTAGTCGAGTGCTCCGTCTGGAACGATGACCCAGGTCCGCACTCGACCGAGCGACGCCTCGACCGGCCGCACGACCAGCTCGTACAGCGCGCGGGCGCTCGCGAGCCGGCGCTCGGGCGGGATGTCGACGAGCCTCCTGAGCGACTGGTGGAAGGCGAGCGCCTGCTGGTTGATCGCTGCTGGCGGCGGCAGACGCTGCCAGTCCATCTTCGCAGGAAGGACGACCCAGGCGTAGGCGGATTCGGACCCGAGCCAGTAGGAGACGAGCGCCGTACCGGCGGGGAGGCGCGGCAGACTGCCGCCATGCATCGGATTCGATTTCGACTGCGGCGCCGCGCGCGCTGCAATCGCCGTGTTGATTGCATCGATTTGTCGCTCGAGCTCGGCTACATCCGCCATGAGATGCCTAGCGGTCGGGTCGCGTGCACCGGCGCTATCGAGGAGGCTGGCGAGCCGGAACCGGCGTCCGGCGAGCTCGCCATAGAGCGCCTCACGGTGACGGAACTCGGACGCGAGAGCCTGCCGGATCGCAGGCGGGTACTCCTGGGCGGCGACGTCGGCGAGCGAACGCGCCCGGGAAGCGTCTGCGGCCGTGAAAGCGGCCGCGGCGAGGCTGTTGGCTTCCTGAGTCCGTCCCGCTGCCACGGCGTCCTCGAAGCGCGCTCGCAGCAGCTCGATCCTGAGATCGTAGGCCGCACGGAGTGGCGTCTGCAGCTGGGCGCGCAGCTCCGGGTTCGCCGTCTGAGCGCGCACGGCATCGGCAAGCCCGAGCGCACGATCCACCGCCGCCAGGGCCGCGTTCGTTTGCCCACGGAGTCGCAGTGTCCGCGAGAGCTCGAGGTCCGCTGCAAACTCCTCAGTGATGCTGAGGTGATGCAGGTGTGGCCGGGCGCGCTCGAGATCCGACAGCGCCTCGCGCGGGCGATCGGTCTGGCGGTACAGGACCCCGCGCTGCAAGAGGGCCTCGGCCTGAGCGACCGGCTCGACACCGGCGCCCGATCCCGTTCCGATCACCTCAGTGAGCTGCCCGATTGCCTCCTCGGGATGGCCGGCCGCGGCCGTGTGAACCGCGAGCTGAATTCTGATGCGCCCGATCGAGGACGGGCCGACAGCGAGTGCCAGAGCCTCGCGGTCGTATGCCAGGGCCTCGTCGAGCCTTCTCTCATCGGCGTCGATGGTCGCGAGCGCCCGCAGCGTCGCCATCCGTCCGCGTCCGTCGAGGGTCACGGTCCGAATGGCGAGCGCACGCTCGAGGAACTCGCGGGCGCGGTCGCGGGCGCCGAGCGCGTAGTAATTGACACCCAGCCCATAGAGACAGAACGCCTCATCGCGCGGCGACTGAATGCCCCGCGCGTACGGCAAGGCGAGATCGTAGAGCCGCAGCGACTCGTCGAAGTGACCGAGCGCGTAATTCACCAGCGCCGTGTTGGTGGTCACCGAGATGAAGTTACGGGGATAGGGCTCCGGGGGAATGTCAGGGCGGGCGCGCTCGAGCAGGCGCAGCGCCTCCGGCAGCCGCCCGAGACCCCAGAGGCACAGGGCCTCGTTCTGCCAGGCTTGGGCCCGCTTTCGCGCCTCGTGAATACTCCCGAAGAGCTCACTGGATCTTGAGGAAGCCGCGATGCACTCGGAAAAGCGACTTTGATAGAGATACGTGAGGCCGATGTTGGTGAGTTGCAGTCCTGCGTCGTAGCGCTCGCCGCGCTCGAGGTGATAGCCGCTCAACGAGCGCAGCAGACGGCGCGCACGGGTGAGGAGGTCGGTCGAGTCGACTTCGTACTCCGGCAGCACGCGTCCCGCCCGGGCGCTCGATCCGATCTCGAGCCACGCTGCGGCGAGAAGAGCTTCGGCGCGCGCCCGCCGGTAGGGATCGTCGTGCCCGAGTGTCCCGGCCGCCGCTTGCGCCCACTCCGCGGCCTTCGCCCAGGCCTGCAGAGCGGAGTACTCGACCTCCGCGAGCGCGAGCTGTGTCTGGCCACGCAGCGGCTGATCCGCGGGAGCCACGAGAGCGCGCTCGGCGGAGGCGTACACATCGGCCGCACGCAGGTAGGCATCGTGGGCGCTGTAGGTGGGTGATGCGGCGCGGCCCCGGGTGATCTCCTGTCCGGAGGCGTAATCGGAGTCGCCCTGCGCGAGCGATCGGAGGACGGCGAGACACTCCGGCCGGGCCTTGAGTGCCGCAAGATCGAATGCCCTGATCGTGGCGGTGCCGGCCGCGCCGGCGTGCTCCTTTCCCGTGATCCGCACGGTGAGGGGCGCCGGATCCGGTGCGGTCAACACGGCGCGGCGGGTGCCGGTCCGGCGTTCGGGGTGATCGGCACGGGCAAGAATTCCGCCCTTCGAGTCAAGAATCTCGACGAGTGCGTCGTTCCCCTGCTCTTCGACCTCGATCAGCCAGGCCGGTCCGGGCGCGAGTGCCAGCTCCAGCGCCACGGGCTCGATTCCGGTCGTCTTGACAGGTCCCCGGGTAAGGGCGGCGACGCCAAGCGCCCGGACGCAGGAGGTATCGCCCGCCGCCGCGGACAGCGACCACCCGATGCACGCAATCGCAGTCAGGAAGCACCAGCCGGCGGAGCGCCCCGGAGTCGCCGGCTGCGGGCTGCCGCGATTGCGGCTTATACTCGGATCATGGTTGGTGTTGACGAACAAGCAGCACCTGCGCCGATGCCCGCGAAGTCGGACGTTCCGGCGCCCGTTTCGGATCCGGTTGCGTGTCTGTCAACAGTCTATCGCGACTATCCCGGGCTTCGCGCACTGATCTTGCGGCGCGTGCGCGATCCCGAGGTCGCGGCGGACATCTTGCAGGATGCCGCGGTCACCACGCTCGAGAAGCTGCGCAGCGGCGAGATCGCGCACCCGGAAAATCTCGGCGGCTATCTCTATCGCGTCGCGATCAACCACCTGCGCAACCACCGCCGCAAGGACCGGACGGCGCTCTCGAGTGCCGAGCCGCTCGAGGACCTGGGGGATTCCATAGACGACCCCGACTGGGAGCGCGTTGGGCGGCCGCAGTGGGCTGCCGCCGCGCGACGCATGTTGGATGAGATGCCAGGGGCGCGGGACCGGGAGCTGCTGGTGCGCTTCTATCTCAACGACGAGGAGAAGGAGACGATCTGTCAGGAGCTTCATCTGTCGCAGGAGCACTTCAACCGGGTAATCTTTCGCGCCCGCAACCGCTTCCGCGATCTTGTGGAGGAGCGCGGGTTCTGGAAAGGTGACCTGCTCACGATCGTCGCCATTGGCCTGTGCGCTCTGAGCGCTGCTCAGGGAAGCGTCGGCACCTCGGGCGGCGTCACGGTCGCGCACGATCCGGCGCCAGCCCCGCTGCGCGCATCGACCTCGGGAGAAGAGGCATGATCGACGTCGGACGCGACTTCGAACGGATGCGGGATTATGTCGGCGGTCGGTTGACGGAGGATGAGCGCCGGACCTTCGAGGATCGCCTGGTGCGGGATCCGGAGCTCGTGCGCGAGTTCGAGCAGACGCTGCAGTTGCGCGAGGGACTGGAGCAGCTGAGAGAGCAGGCGTACTTCGGCAAGAGCGCACCGCGGACTGGCGCCACCGGCGTGAGGCGTTTTCTGCTGTGGACGCCCGCGCTTGCGGCCGCGGCGGTCGCCGCTCTCGCGATCATCCTGTGGGTACAGCCGCGATCGGTTGCCCCGTCCCCGGGAGTTCTGCTGGCATCGCTGGAGCCAGGCACCGGGAGCGGCGCCGGGCAGCCGGTTAACGCGATCTTCAGGTTTGTGTCGATGCGCGGCGGCTCCCACGACCTCGAGCTTCCGGCGGGCGGGCTGATCGAGTTTCGTGCAGCTCCCTCCGCTCACGCGGCCGGGTCGCCGTACCGTGTGACGCTCGCTCGTGCGGTGGCAGGCGGCGCTTCTCAGTCGATCGGGACGTTGACAGATCTCGCCCCGGCCGCCGACGGAGACCTCCACTGCTACGCCGACGCGTCGCGCCTCACCGCCGGCCACTATGAGCTGCGAGTCGAGCCTCGCGGTGCAGCGCCTGGAACCGGGGAAGGGTTCGCTTTCAAGCTCCATTCCGGCACAGCAGCGCCCGCGCGGTGACCAGCGGTGCTTGCCGGGGAGCTCAGCGGCGCCCGCGCAACTCGCCGAGCCGCAGGGCGTGCTCAATCTCGACGGCGATCACTCCCGGAATCGCGCGCAGCATCGGCAGATCCTCGACCTCGGCCGATCCCATCAGAATTCCGATGTCGCTGAGAGTCGAGGTATGCCCGAAGCCGAGCGCACGACACACCGCCGCGACTTCATAAATGCGATCACGCGCTTCCTCCGCAACTGCGATCGCCACATTGATCCGCTTCACTGAACACCTCCATCGTTCAGGGCCGTCACTCACGAAGCGGACGTCCCAGCCGACTCAAAGCTACTGAGGCGCCTGCACGAGTCCTGCACCCACGTCACGCGGCGGTGCGGGCAACGGCCGGAAGGCTTGCTGCAGCAACGTCCGGAGCGCTGCGCCGCGCGCGTCGGGATTCGCTTCAGCGAGCAGCGCCGCGATCCCGGCGACGAACGGCGCCGCCATGCTGGTACCGCTCGCCGTCTGATAAAGAGCCGGCCGCGGGGAGGCGGAGGCGATCGCGATGCCCGGCGCGACGAGATCGACGTCTCCACCCCGGGGATTGAGGCCTCCGTTCGAGAACGGCGCCACGGTGAAACTCTGGTCGACGGCGCCGACCGCGAGTATCGAAGGGCAATTGGCCGGATGCTCGACGGGTGCGATGCTGTCCGGCCGCTGGCTGGAGTTGCCGGCGGGGGCGATGAGGACAACGCCTTCGCTGAGCGCCCGAGCCGCAGCCTGTTCGTAAACCTTCGGATACGAATCGCCAACGGCCACCGGCGTACCGATCGACATCGACACGACCGCGCAGTGGTTGCGCACCGCCCAATCGATGCCCGCCAGCACGCTACCGTCGGTCCCGTCGGCGTTGTCATCGAGAACCTTCGCGATGTAGAGATCGGCGCCGGGAGCCACGCCGTAGCGGGGCGCTTGCGCAGGCTCCTGCGGCCCGCAAGCCACTCCCGCGCAAAAGGTTCCGTGACCATTGGCGTCATCGACCGGCGGTCGGCCCGCGAATGACTTTGCGACGACTGCGCGGCCCGCAAAGTCCGGATGTCGCAGGTCGAGGCCGGTGTCGAGTACGGCGACACGGATTCCGCGGCCCTGGTACGGGGATGACAGCACGCGAGTCGCCTGCAACCCCCAGGTTGCCGCGCGCGTGTCTGCCAGGTAAGGCTCCGCGCCGCAGTGCGCTCCTTTTTGCTCACTGGCCCGGACAAAACGTTCCGGCTCCAGTAAGAACGCTCCCTCGCTGTGCCAAAGCGCCAGCGCCCGCGTCTGGTCCGGATCGCCGCGCAGCAGCGCCGCACCGAGGCGCTCGAACAGCAGGCCTTCGCCGGGCGCAATATGTGGACGAGCGGTGTCGAAGTCCGACGACATCGCAACGCGCAGGCCGGCGGTGTGGCGCAGCAGGGCAGCCACCGCCCCTGAAGCGCGCTCTCTCAGGAGGACGAGACTGCGGCCCGTGCACCCCGCGGGCGGGGCCTGGCCGGCAGTCGGTGCGTTCCGGTGTGTCCGCATAAGTGCTACCTGTCGCTTGAACGTGCCGCGTCTCAGGCACCGGAAGGATTTTCGGTCACCGGGGTGGTGAGATTGGCTGGTCCCTCGCGACAGATACCTCAGTGCGGCGGTTCTGTTTAACGGAAACGCTTCCCGGCGATGTAGCCGATGGATTGCGTACAGTCATCGCCACCGCCGCACCCTTTCCCGGGGGTGCTCGCCCGACCGCGGGCAGATGCTCCAGCCGGCCTATCCCCTCACGCCGGCGTGTCCCTCCGCAAAGCTCCCCAGCCGCGGCGGGACAGCCGGCGCTTTTTCCCAGATTCTCGCGCACGCAGCTCTAGACAGCGGTGGACGCCGGCCTCGCAACAGTTCTCAGGACGGCCGGTTTCGCCCCAGCCAGCGGTGTACGCGGTGGCAGTATTGCTCGTAGTCCTTGCCGAACACGACTCGCAGCGCACGCTCCTCCGGGAGAATCTGCGCGCGCTCGATGAGCGGGACGAACAGCAAGGGACCCGCGAACGGGCTGAGCGTGCCGAGCCTGATCGCCCAGCCGAGAAGCACGATCGAAAGCCCGAGGTACATGGGGTTGCGCGTCCAGCCGTAGATCCCCGAGGTCACGAGCGCGGTCGCGGCCTCGGGCTTGAGCGGGTCGACCGTGGTGCCAGCGCGCACGAACTGGGTGATCGCCGCGAACGGCGGGATGAAGGCGAGCACCAGCACGCACCATCCGAGTCGATTCCAGGGCGCGGGGATCAGCGTGAACACCGGGTAATAGCGATTCAACGCCCACATGGCGGCGCCGAAGATCAGCGTCCAGAACGGCGGCGGAACGGGAGAGGCTCGCATGGGCAGAGATCTCGGCTCCTGATTCCCTCAGGTCTCGGGTCGCACCGGAGTTGCGGCCGTCTCGCCCACGACGGTCGTCCAGGGGCGTACGGACCAGCGCGTCACCAGGCCCGCCTTCACGTAAGGGTCGGCCTCGGCAAAGGCGCGCGCCGCCTTGTCATCATCGCCTTTGAACATCAGGAGCGCGCTGTCCGTGGGGTCTGCCAGCGCGCCAGCGAGGACCAGGTCGCCCCGCCGGTGAGCCTCCCAGGCGAGGTACAGGTGTGCCGAACGGTGCAGCGGGCGGCGCTGCAGGTAGTCAGGTACGAAATCGTAGAAGAGCAGGAAGTGCATGCCGCCTCCGGGTGGTCTCGATGGGCCCGCGAGGCAATTAGTATAGAGTCTGGCGGCGCCGGCCGGCGCCGCGGGGTTGCCGCCGCCTCCCTGGCTGGCGCTCGAGCCGGGACCGGGCCGCAGCGTCAGGAGTTACGCGCGGCGGCCGCAGCTGTTGTAGGGATCGCCGGCGGGGCCCGCGAGCTCGCCGTCGAGGGCAAGCGCCGGGACATCGAGAGTGTTCATGAGCTCGGCGACCGTCTTCTTCGCCAACACTCCGGTGGAGACCGCCCAGTCCCAAAGGGCGTTGCCGCGCACGTCGTGAATCACCCGGCCGCCGGGAGCGCGCGCCATGGGCTGCTCGCCGATCTCGCACAAACTCAATGTCTCAACCTGGTTCATCTTCATGACCGCATCTTCCGCAGTTAGTAACACAAGAGTTGATTCGTCTCACGTGCTGTTATATCGGTCGCCCGGTGGTGACATTGAAGCGCGCGCAGCAAAACTGCGAGGACGGTCGCAGCGGCGCGCGGTACGGCAGGAGCGTGCAAATCTTTAGATGCAGGCGCACGCGGCAGACTCGTGCCTAGGGGGCGGCAAGCTCTTGCCGCATTCCCGGCAAGCGCCTGCCTACATCCAGACCTTGAAGCAGCTGGGCGTGTGAGCGATCGTCTCGACGACGCACGCCAGCAGTACGGTGCCGTACACGGCAATCAGCAAGAGGCCTGCCGCGCCGTGCGCCGCTTGCGCCGGCGGGGCCGTGAGCCGCGCCAGCCGATGGCTGAAGAAGGTCGCGGCCCCGGCGCTCAGCAGGCGCGCTTCGCCGGGATCGGCCAGCTTCGCCAGCGCGGTGACGAGATCGGCACCGCGCGAGCTCTCGATGACGGAGTCATCACAGGAGAGCTCTCTGAAGATGGCGAGGCGGGAGCCCGTCAGCCACACGAGCGGATGAAACCACAGCCCGCACAAAGCGAGCTCGTGCAGCAGGCCTATGAGGTTGTCGCGCCGCCGCGCATGTGCGACTTCGTGGATGAGCACCGCGTCGAGCTCTCTTTCACTCAGCAGGCGGTCTATCCCGAGCGGCAGCGAGATGTGCGGGCGCAAGACGCCGTCGACCGAGGGGCCCTGGCCGGCCGCAGATAATTTGACCGGAACACCGTGTGCCACGCGACCTCGCTCGAGCACGGCTACGCCGTGCCCGGCGGCGGACCCGGCATCATGGGCGTCACGCCGCAGGCGCACCAGAAGCCGTGCGCTCATGAGTAGCGCGCCACCGAGCCACACCCCGAAGAGCAACGCACCGACGGTCAGGTTGCGAGAGATGCCGATGCCGACGGAGTCGAGGCCGGCGAGCTGCGTCGCCCACGAGACGCGCGATGCCCCGAATCCGTTAAAAAAGCCGCCGAGCGGCACCAGGAAGTTGAGCGAGGTCGCCACCCAGATCCAATACTTGGCCGTGGCGGCGCCGTTCCAGATCGAGGTCAGAACCCAGGCCGCGAGGCACACGATCGAGGCATAGAGGAGGTGCACTTCGAAGTAATACACCACCGGTGCAACGTGCTCATGCATGCCCTTTTCCCCCACGGCGCCGGGTGACTTTCCCGGGCAAGGCCCCCTGCAGGGCCTTCAGATCCTTGAGCGTAATCGTACCCGTCTCGAGGAGGTTTGAAACCAGCAGGCGCGGCGACCCGCCGAAGAGCTCCAGAAGGTCGCGAACCAGGCCGCTGCGAAACTGGCGCTGGTCGATGGCGGGCTCAAATAGTTGCGCGTTCCCGATCTTCCTGACCCTCCGCAGGGCGCCCTTCTGCTCGAGTCTGTAGACGAGCGTCTGGACCGTGGTGTACGCGACGCGTTCCTCCTCGGGCAGACTCTCGAGGATCTCGCGTACCGAGCACGTTCCGAGCTTCCAGTACTGCTCCAGGATGCGGGTCTCGGCTCTGGAAAGGCGCATGCGGCTCATATTTACTACGGTCAAAATAAATGCTACTACATAGTACGTAGGACAGGCAACGGCTGGTGAGATATGCGTAATGCCCTGCTAGCGACCCTGGTGTTCGTGCTGCCGGCAGCCACGCCGGTCGCGGCTGAGTCTCCCCCGGCGGCGACCCTGGTCAAAGCCGCCCGGCTGATCGATCCGCGCAGCGGAGATGTGCTGGCGCCGGCCGCCGTGCTGGTCGAGGACGGCAAGATCAGACTGGTGGGCAGGCCCGCACGCGTGCAGGCAGAGGCTTCCCCCACGGTCAGAGTCGTTGATCTCGGCGCCGCCACCCTGCTCCCCGGCCTGATCGACGGCCATACCCACCTGCTGCTCGATGTGATCGTGCCGCAGGAGGCGCAGGTGAAGCGCATGACCTTCAACGGCGAGTTCGAGCCCGGGCTGCTGCTCGCGGTCGCCGGCATGACGCCGAGCGCGCGCGTGCTCCTCGGAGCGCAGCTCGCGCGCGAGGACCTCGAGAGTGGCTTCACCACGGTGCGCAACGTCGGCCATTCCGGGATCGACGGCGATGCCGCGCTGCGGGACGCGATCAACGCGGGCCGCGTTGCGGGACCGCGCATGCTGGCCTCGGGACGCAAGCTCATCGCGTCGGGGGATTACATCCAGAGTCTCAATCCCGCCGTCGCGACCGCGATCGCGGAGCAAGAGTTCCTGTATGTCGAGGGCGTGGACTCGGCGCGACGCGCGGTGCGCTCGAATGCCTTCTACAACGTCGATCTCATCAAGATCGCGCTCGGAGACAACATCAGCCCCGCGGAAATGTCGGCGGTGGTCGACGAAGCGCACCGTCAGCAGCTGAAAGTTGCGGTGCACGCTACCAGTGCGATGAGCATCCAGATGGCCATCGATGCGGCTGTGGACTCGATCGAGCACGGCAATGCAGTCACTGACGAGCAGCTGCGATTGATGCGCGCGAAGGGAATCTACTTCGACCTGACGCCGACCGTCTTCGACGGCACTTTCTGGACGAGGGTCCACGCGACGACCGTGGTTTCTCCGGACTTTCGCGCCGAGCTTCTCGCACGTGACAGGCGCGGGCGGGAGCGCGGGGCGGCATTGGTGCAGCGGGTCTTGAAGTCGGGCGTGAAATTCGCGGCCGGTTCCGACATGTGCTGGTACCTCCCGGGCAGGACGCGCGGCGAGGCCTCCGCGACGATGTTCGCGGCGCTGCATGCGGCGGGAATGCCGCCGCTCGACATCCTGCGCGCCGTAACGGCCAACGCCGCCGAGATGCTCGGGTGGCAGGACCGCGTGGGGGCGGTGGAGCCAGGCAAGCTCGCCGATCTCATCGCCGTCGCAGGGGACCCGCTCGCAGATATCAGCGAGCTCGAGCGAGTCCGGTTCGTCATGAAGGGTGGTCGGGTGATCCGCAATGACCTCTAGTCTGTTCAACATGAAAGCACGCGGGCAATTCGCCTGGGCCTGCGTGCTGTTGGCGATGCAGGGCACGGCAGGCGCCGCGCCGGGCGATGAGCTCTACGCGCGGCCCGGACAGCGGATCCCCGCCGACGGGACTCGTCTTAATTTCTATTGCGAGGGAAGCGGCTCGCCCGCCGTCGTGTTCGACTCAGGCTGGGAGGACTGGGCGCCGGTGTGGACGATCGTGCAGCCGGAGGTTGCCAAGTGGACTCGCGCCTGCAGCTATGATCGCGCCGGTGCGGGCTTCAGTGATCCGGGCCGCATGCCGCGCACCAGCGTACGCATCGCCGACGAGCTGCACAGCGCGCTGCACCATGCCGGCATCAAGGGGCCGTACATCCTGGTCGGGCATGCCTTCGGTGGCAATAACGTGCGCACGTTTGCCGAGCGCTACCCGGCAGAGCTCGCGGGGCTGGTGCTGGTCGAAGCCGACGTCGGCGGTCTCGACGACCATCGGGGAGACACCCATTACATCGCCTCGCTGCGCGAATGCCGTGACGCGATCGCCTCCGGCAAGCCCCTCCCTCCTCTGCCCGCTCGTCCCGGCCGCCGGGTGCGCAGCTGTGCGCAGCAATTCTTCCGCGGCTTGCCGGAAGCGATGTGGTCGCCGGAGCTCAACGCGAAACTTCTCGAGCTCGCGCAGACCAAGGTCGCGATGTACGACACCTATATTTCAGAGATGGAGCAGATGCCGGAGGACGAGAGATACCTCGAGCGGCACAGCCGCCCGCTCGGCTCGCGCCCCATCCGGGTGCTCTCGACCGGCGAGCATGGCGTCGGCGCGCTCGATCCGACCCGACGGCAGGATCCCGAGCATCAGAAATACGAGCAGGAGGTCGCGCGCGCGCAGGCCAAGTGGCTCGGGCTGTCCTCGAACGCCAAACAGCTCTTCACGGACAAGAGCTCGGAATACATTCCCTTCGACCAGCCGGACTTCGTGGTCGATGCGATCCACGAGGTGTATTCACAAAGCAAGTAGCAGCGCCCGCAGAAGACGCGAGGAGACCCGCCGGTCCTGGGCGCTTGCCTATCGTCCTCAGTGGCGGGCATAGTGATGAGAGGATGGGCGGTAAGCCCGATGTTTGCGGAGGCAGGCAGTGCGACTATCCCTAGCACTAATCGCGGTGTTGGCCGCGGGCTGCGCTTCACAGCCTGCGCCGCGGATTACCCCGGAGCGGCACGCGGCGAACCTCGCAGCCGCGCAGTCAGCGGGATTCAAGGTCATCACCAAGGGTGACCGCTCGATATTCTGTCCGGGCGCACCCGCGACGGGCACGCACATGGCGCCCACGTGCGTGACGGAAACTGAATTCGAGTCGCTGTTGGGCCCGCCGCGCAGCATGACTCCGGCCGCGCATGTCACCAACCAATCACCGGGCCCCGGCCCCGGAGCCGGGCACTAGGCAACCAGCAACGCCCGACCGTTACCGTGACTGAGACGGCCGGTGCTGCATGACCGCCGGTGATGTGGGCGCTTTCATGGCGACGATGGTCGCGCCCTCGCGGCCGGTGAGCATCGAGCGCGCGGTGGCCCTGGTGCGCGAGTGCTACGGCTTCGAACCGCGGGCGGCACGGCTCACCGGAGAGCGCGACGAGAACTTCCGGCTGACCACGGATGATGGCGCGGAATACGTCCTGAAGATCGCGAACCCGGCCGAGAACCCCGCAGAGACCGATTTTCAGACCGCGGCACTGCTGCACCTCGAGGAGGCAGACCCGACCCTGCCCTGCCCGCGCGTGGTGCGCGAGCGCGAGGGCGCTCCTCATACCCGTTTCATGGACGAGTCCGGCGGGGAGCGCACGGCGCGTATCCTGACTTACCTGCCGGGGCGGCTGCTCGGCGCGGCCGCGCGATCGCCACGGCAGCGTGCTGCCTGCGGCCGGATCGGCGGGCGATTGTCTCTCGCGCTGCGCAGCTTCGCGCATCCCGCCGCGCGACGCGCCATCGTCTGGGACCTGCGCCACACGCAGCACATGCGGGCGCTGCTCGAGGAGCTTCCCGGCTTCCCGTACCGCCCGGCCGCCGCCGAGTTGCTCGAGCGCCTCGTACCCCGCATCGAATCGGTGCTGCCGCGCTTGCGCCACCAGGTCGTGCACAACGACTTGAATCCACTCAACATACTGGTGGACCCGGCGGACGAGGCACGCGTGACCGGGATCATCGACTTCGGCGACATGACTCACACGGCGTTGATCGCCGACGTGGCAGTGAGCGCCGCTGAGCTCATCCCGGCGGAATGCACCGATCCAGCCGCGGCGCGCGAGTCCGTGCGCGATGTCGCGATCGCCTATCATGAGTGCGCGCCGCTCCTGCCGCAGGAGCTCGACTTACTGGGCGTGCTGGTGGCCGCGCGACTGCTCATGAACGTGGTCGTCCATGAATGGCACGTGCATCGCAACCCCTCGGGCAGTCATCACCGGCCGCTCGACAGCGACTACATGCGTGGGCGGCTCGGGATCGCCGGCCGCCTGTTACACGAGGAATTCACCCAGTGACGACTGCTTCACCCGCGGACCGCTCGGCAATCCTGGCGCGCCGTGCGCGGTTGCTCTCCCCCACCTACCGCCTCTTCTACGAGCAGCCGCTGCAGATCGTGCGCGCCGAGGGAGTATGGATGTACGACGAGCACGGCCGCGCATACCTCGATGCTTACAACAACGTCCCGGTCGTGGGCCACTGCCACCCTTACGTTGTAAATGCGCTGGCGCGGCAGGCACGCACACTCAACACGCACACCCGGTATCTCGCCGAGCAGCCGCTGCAGCTCGCCGAGGAGCTGCTCGGCACCATGCCCCCCGAGCTCGGCAACGTCATCTTCACCTGCACGGGGAGCGAAGCCAATGATCTCGCCGTGCGGGTCAGCAAGGCGGTGACCGGCGGAACCGGTTTCATCGTTACGGATTTCGCCTACCACGGCGTCACCGACGTCCTGGCCGGCATGTCACCCGAAGACGGCGGCGTGCTCGGGCCCGGGGTGTACGCGGTGCCCTCACCCGCCGCCGCCGGCGGGGCCGCAGCCTTCGGCGAGCACGTCCGCGCGTGCATCGACCGCATGCGGGATGAGGGTGTGCGCCTTGCGGCCCTGCTCACGGACACGATCTTCTCGAGCGATGGTGTGTTCGCGGACCCAAAGGGATTTCTGACCGATGCCGTTCGCCATGTGCAGGCGGCCGGCGGGCTGTTCATCGCCGACGAGGTGCAGCCGGGCTTCGGGCGCCTGGGTGAGACGATGTGGGGCTTCCAGCGCCACGGTGCCGTTCCGGACCTCGTCACGATGGGGAAACCCATGGGAAACGGGCATCCGGTTGCCGCCGTGGCCGCGCGTCCCGAGATCCTGGCCCGGTTCGCCAAGCGCCGGCACTATTTCAACACCTACGGTGGAAACAGCGTCTCGTGCGCGGCGGCGCTCGCCGTGCTGCAGGTCATCCGCAGCGAAAATCTCCTCGAGAATGCCCGCCACACGGGCGAGTACCTGCTGCGCGGTCTGCGTGCACTTGCCGAGCGCTGCAGCGCGATCCGCGAGGTGCGCGGCGCGGGCCTGTTCCTCGGCGTCGAGCTCGGGACGAACCCGGTGAGTGGCCTCGGCGGACGCACCGAGACCACTCGGGTAGTGAATGGCATGTGCCGGCGCGGCGTCCTGGTGGGCTCCACGGGCCGCAACGGCGATGTGCTCAAGATCCGCTCACCGCTGACCTTCGAGACGCAGCACGCCGACCTGTTGCTCGACGCTCTGGAGCAGACGCTGCGGGGAGAGCCCTGACCTTAGGTTCAGCCGCTTGGCAAGCGAGTCGCTCCTTCGAGGGTCAACTCGCCGCTGCGGGCGGTGCGAAGCGGACAGCTCGGGCGGCGCGCTAGCCTGGGATCGGAGACGGCGGGGCTAGCCGCGGCGGCGCCGCGAAATCGAAGCAACTCCACATGTCGTCGGATCGGTCGTTGGGCAGAGCGTCGAACGCACCGAGCGCAGGGAGCTTGAAATTCCGCAGACAGAATTTCACGAGGCTCAGGTGTGAATGAAATGTGGAGTCGACGCCGGCCCTGGCGTACGGGCTCACGACCAGGCACGGCACGCGATTGCCGTAACGGAACTGCGAGCCCTGGTAGCCGGCCGGACCCCCGCTGGTCCACTGCAGCACATTGGGCGGCGGGAGGTGGTCGTAGTGGCCGCCCCAGTCGTCCCAGGTTATGAAGACCGCGGTCCTCGGCCACGAGGGGCCACGCGCGACGGCAGCCACGCGCGCCGCCGTCCACTGCGACCCGGGTCCGACGTTGGGTTTGCCATCGCTCGGGCCAGGATGCTCGCTCAAGGATCCCGGCGCGTACAGCCAGGATACGGCCGGCAGCGCGCCCGCGGCGGCGTCCTGGTCGAACCGGGTGGCGTTGACGTTCCACGGATCGCCGGCGAGCGCCTTGATGTGCCTGAAGTAAGACGCCGCCGGATCGTCCGAGTACGCCCGCCAGTCATAACCGGCGCCCTTGAGCAACGCCGGCAGCGAAGGCAGGTCGAACGGCGGCTGTGGCTGGTAGGTCCGATGCGGAGTCGCGTTGTCGATGAGCGGCGTGCCGCCGGTGATCAGCACGAGATGATTGGGCTCCGACTGGCTGGCAATCTCGGTGAAGTAGTGGTCGCAGAGCGCGTACTGCTGGGCAAAGGCCCAGTACGCGGGCAGGTCGCTCTTGCCGTACTGCAGACGAACCGCACCTCGCGGCGCGGGGTCGTCACGACGCAGCCACGCGGCGTGATCGTGCGGCGGGTCCGGCATCTCGGGATCAACAGCTCGCGGGAGCGTCACGCCCGCAGCCCCCGGAAACGCACCGAAGTAATTATCGAAGGTGTGATTCTCCTTGACGATGATGACGACGCGCTCGATCGGGCTCGCCGTCGTCGGCTGATTGCCGGTTCCCTGTGGCGTTGGTCTCGCCATTGTTATCCGCCGGTGCGCTAGCGAGTCGCGACCGGCGGCCGTGGTGCCGGCACCGGGCCTTCCGGTCCGTGTACGAAGTCCGAATACATGAACTGCACGGGTGCCGTGCCACCCTTGGTCAGCGGCACTTCCTGGAACACCAGCGCCAACGGGTTCGCCTCGAAGACGGGGAAGTCCCCGCATTCCTCACCCTGTTTGGAGGTCCAGCCGAGCACCGTCGATGGTCCCCCCGCGATCGCCTGCTCGACGTCCGGGTCGGTGCGCGCCTCGTTGAGCTCGTGATAGAAAGTCGCGACGACGTTCTTCCAGGGCTTGTCGAACGCCACGATTCCGTTGACCGTTCCATCGGCGCGTTGCTCGGAGTAGACGCCGACCGCGTAGTAGAGCGTATTCGTCCCGACCACGACTGAGCCGTGAAAACCGCCGAGGCCGTGCAGTGAGTCAACTGCGTCGTCGGCGCCAGCAGCTGCGCTGGCGCTCCTGCGGGCGCCGCCTGGCGCCGGGTTGTCCGACAGGATGGTCCCTGAGGGCAACAGGAAGTTGAAAACCGTGGAGGAGTAATCGAAGCCGCCGAGTTGCCCGCTGGTCATGAGATTGGAGACCAGCGCCTCGACGTCGCCCTGCGAGAAGTTAGCCGGCGCGGCGCCGGGGAGCTTGCGCGAGGGCTGCGGCCGCGTCACGGGCATCGTAGTGAAGTACTGCGCCATCACATTGTTCAGCGTCGGCTCGGTCATGGCGCCCGCCAGCGCGGCGTCGATGCTGGTGACGTCGCCGGCGCTCCAGGCATTGCCGCCGACGTAGAGATTCGCGTACGCCAGGCTCGGGATGGTCTTGCCCCCGTGATAGATCAGATCGTGCGCCGGCGTCGGCGGGACCCCCGGCGCGAGCACTTCGGGCGTCAGGTTCGGTACTCCGGCGATCGCGCGATACTTGTCTTCGGCCCTCGATCCGCGGCCAACGAGGACATTCATCGGCCGCAGCCGGCTGTGAGCGAGCTTTTGCATGGCAGGCCTCCTTTCCATCTGCTCGGGGACAGTACGCGAGAGAGTGCGGTCGCGTCGATCCCTGTCGCTTCGCGCCGACTAGCTGGTCAGCAGCCGGCCCCCTGCGGCCGGGAGGCTCGTGAATGTCAGCGCGCGTCCGCGGATGCTGCTGGCTGAGAGACACTCTCCCGCGACGCGAGCGCGACCGACCCGCGGCGCCGGAACACCACGTACACGAGCAGCGTGAAGGCGATGGAAACCATGCTGGTCCAGAACTCGGCGCGGTGCGAGGGCGTGAACGCCATCGCAATGATCACCGAGGCCATCCCCGCGATCGCGAGGTAGCTGAGCCAGGGGAACAGCCACATCGGCAGCGCCGAGGGCGGAAGCCCGGCGCGCTCACGTGCCCGCCGTGAGCGTATCTGCGACACGCCGATCATGAGATAGATGATGGCAATGATGGCGCCGGACGAGTTCGTCAGGAACACGTACACCCCTTCCCGCGACAGAATCGCCGCGATCACGCCGGCGAATCCGAACACGCTCGCGAGCAGCACCGCGCGCGCCGGCACGTGGCGGCGGTTAGTGCGCACCAGCCAATGCGGCGCGTCGCCGCGGGTCGCGAGCACGAAGAGCACGCGCGAGGCGATATAGAAGCAGGAATTGAGGCAGGAGAGCACCGCAGTCAGGACCACCGCCGCCATGAAGGTGCTGGCGTAGGGGAAATGGACCTCATCGAGCGCCAGGGTGAACGGCGACTGCGCCGGCACCACCTTGTTCCAGGGAACGACACACGTGATGACGAACACCGAGAGCACGTAGAAAAGGAGTATGCGGGTGATGATGGTGGAGGTCATGCGCGCCACCGCACGCGCCGGCTCGGGCGACTCGGCCGCGGCGATCGTCACCACCTCGGCCCCCATCATCGACCAGATGACCGTAGTGACGGAGGCGAGCACCGCAAACCAGCCCTGCGGCGCGAACCCGCCGTAAGCGGTGAGGTTCGAGAAGGTCGGCCCGGTCGGCGAGCGATAGCCGAAGGCATGGGCGCCGACCACGATGATGAAGGAGATGATGGCTGCGACCTTGATGGACGAGAACCAGAACTCGAACTCGCCATAGGCGCGCGCCGACATCAGGTTCACGGACGTCATGCACACCATGAGCGCGGTGCCGATCACCCACTCCGGCAGCGGTATCCAGTCCTTGATGATCCCGGCGCCGGCGATCGCCTCGACCGGGATCACCACCACCCAGAAGTACCAGTAGAGCCAGCCGACGGAGAAGCCGGCCCAGTTGCCGAGCGTCGCCCGCGTGAACTCGGTGAAGGAGCGCACCTGCGGCATCTCGACCGCCATCTCGCCCAGCATGCGCATGACGAGCAGCAGCAGGAAGCCGGTGAGGATGTAGCTGATGATGCTCGCCGGCCCGGCAGCCTTGATGGCCACGCTGCTGCCGACGAAGAGTCCCGCGCCAATGATGCCGCCGATGGTGATCATCGCGACGTGGCGCGGCCGCAGCGAGCGGCTGAGCTCGTGGGTGTCAGTGGGAGCGATCGTCACTGCCTCGTTCATAGATCAAGGAGTATACCTAGTCGTCGGATCGGCGCTCGACACGCGTATGCTAGGGTCATGAGCCGAACGCCCTGCGCGGTTGCCGCGATCATCCTGGTATTCGGCGCCGCCCAGGGCGACACGCCCGCTGCCCGCCCGCGCGCCGCGGATCTCGGACTCAAGATTGGAATCCTGCCCCCGGGACCGCTCGATGCCATCACCGACGTCGCCGGCGTTACGGTCTTCCTCGCTGCGATCGAGGCTACGGAGGAGGCGGTGTACAACTCGCTGTTCAAGGCGACGACGACGACCGGCAACGGCCACACGATCGAAGCGTTACCGATCGAGCGGACGGCGCAGACTCTCAAAGAGCATCGGGCGATTCGTTGAGGCATACGCGGTGAAGCTGCACAGCAAGCGGCGGTTTCGGAGCGCTCTGCTCGCCTGGTACCTGGCCGCGTCCGGCACGCTGGCGCACGCGGGCGAGGGGCCGCCGCGCTTTCACGTAGCGGCGCCGGCGGGCGCGCTGACCTTCGTCGTATACGGTGACACGCGCTTTACCAAGCGCGATCACGTGGCAAACGCGCTCGCCCGTCGCGCGCTCGTCGCGGGGATAACCGGCGAAAATCCGCAGGCGATCCTCGTCGGGGGCGACCTCGTCTACAACGGCAGGGACTCCGACGACTACGCGACCTACCGCAGCGAGACGGCGGAGTGGGCCCGGCGGGGGATCCCGGTGTTCCCGGCCCTCGGCAACCATGAATTCCACGACTGCAGCGTCCACAGCGACGACAGCTCCTGCCTGCGGAACTGGTGGCGCACGTTCGACGCGCTGCAGCTGCGCCCTTATCGCTGGTACTCGGTGACCCTGGGAGACTCGCTGCTGGCGCTGGTCCTCGACTCCGATTCGTCGCTCAAGCCGGGGAGCGAGCAGCGCACCTGGTTCGAGCGGCAGATTAGCGACGCCGATACAGGCATCAGGTTCATGCTGGTCCTGCTGCATTACCCGCCGGTTCGCGACGTGGTCTTTCCGCGCGGCAAGGATGAGGGGGAGGTACAGCGATACCTGTCGGCAAACGCGCCGCGGCTGCGGGCGCGGGTGATCGTCGTCGGCAGCCACGTGCATAACTACGAGCGCTTCAGCCGCGACGGCGTTACGTACCTCGTGAGCGGCGGCGGCGGGGCGAAGCCGCTGCCGGTTCTGCGCATGTCCGGCGAGCTATCGACGCTCGCGACGTCGGTGAACTTCCACTACCTGCGCTTCGCGCTGCAGGGCGAGCGGCTGACGGGCACGATGGTCCGCTTCGATGCCGACGATGCATCGGGCAATCCGTGGAGCGAGCCGGACCGGTTCGAGGTCACGGCGAGGTAGCGGATAGGACGTGCGCAGGCCGTATAATCCGGCGGCCTCGACGCCACTCAGGTAGAGGAGCCAGCACCATGTCAACTCCTGCCGATGAAGCCCGCGTGGTCCGTGCGGTCGCCGGTGCGATAAGCCGCCACTGGGTATTGTTTCTGTCCGAGGGCATTGCGCTGGTGATACTCGGGTTGTTGGCGCTCATGGCGCCGGCCATCGCCTCGGTTGCGACGACCGTGTTCTTCGGCTGGATACTTCTGGTCAGCGGCGTCGTGGGACTCATCGCGACGCTGCGTACGCGGCAGGTGGCCGGCTTCTGGTGGTCGCTGGTCTCGGCGCTGGTCGGCATCGTGGCGGGCGCCGTGCTCCTCGGGTGGCCGCTGCAGGGAACGGTGTCGCTGACCGCCGTGCTGATTGCCTTCCTGCTCTTCGAGGGCGCCGTCACGATCCTGTACGCGCTCGAGCATCGCGGCGCCCTCTCCGGCCGTTGGGGCTGGATGCTGACGAGCGGCATCATCGATGTCGGGCTCGGCCTGCTGCTCCTTGCGGGCCTGCCTGGTACGGCGCTCTGGGCGCTCGGCCTGATCGTCGGAATCAACATGATCTTCGGCGGTTGGGCGCTGATCTTCATGGCCCTGCACGCGCGGGGGGCAACGAAGGCGGCTTAGGGCTACGAGTCTGCCGCCACCTCGAGCTGCGCTTCGGGCGCAGCCTCAGGCGCTCCCCCCGAGGAGACGACGATGCGGTCACGCCCCGTCTGCTTGGACTTGAGCAAGGCCTCATCTGCGGCGCACAGCACCGCCTCGGCGGTATCGCCGTGCTCGGGCAGCATCGCGATGCCCACCGACAGCGTGACCGGTCCGAGCTTGCTGCCGTTCTGGCCGATTTCCAGGCTGTGCACCCGCTGGCGAATCAGCTCGGCTCGACGCCACGCGGTCTGCTGCGAGGTGTGGGCCATCATCAGCGCGAACTCATCGCCGCCATAGCGTGCCACGATGTCTTCGCCGCGTGAGACCGACAACATGCACTGGCCCACGGACTTGAGGATCGCATCGCCCGCAAGGTGCCCGAGCGTGTCGTTGACATCCTTGAAGCGATCGACGTCGATCATCATGATGGCGAGTGTGTAGCCGTGCCGCTTGGCGCGGAGCTCTTCGTGCGTCAGCGATTCCTCCAGGAAGCGGCGGTTGTGCAGTCCGGTGACGGGATCACGCATGGCCTGGTCCTGCAGGCGCAGGTTGGCGCGCATCAGTTCCTGCTCCGCCCAGATGCGCTTCCTGATTTCCAGATCGAGCGCCGTACGCGCCACCTCCAGCTGGGCGCCTCGCTCCGCCACCCGCCGCGTGAGTCTCACGATCGGCCGCAGCAGCATATCGACCGCCCTGCTGTCGAGCGCCGGCCCCCAATCCTCCGGCGGCGGCTCGTTGAGGGCGGCGTTGACGACCGCCAGCAGCAGCTCGGAATTCGTCGGCTTGACGACGAAAGAGGCGCCGAAGGCGTGTGCCAGGGCGCGCACCTCCGCTTCGACGCTCGCCGCCGCGCGCATCAGCACGCGCGGCCGCGGCGTGCCGAGCTGGCAGCGCGTTCGCATCGCGAACTTGCAGCCGTCGGTGTCGGGCGCGGCAATGTCGATGATCAGCAGGTCGGGATGCTCGAGTCGCACGAGCCTCAGCGCCTCGTCGACATCGCCGACATGCACCACGCAATGCCCGTGCTTGCGCAGACTCGAGGCGGTGAATTGACGACTGCTCGAGTGGCTGTCAAGAATCAGGATGTTCGCCATACAGGCCCTGCGCGGCCACCGGGCTCAGCGGTTGCAGCCATTCCAGCGCCGCCGGGTCGCTGCGGAAGTGGCGCACGTTGATCCCGTGCTGTTGACCGACGAGCTCGAGATATTGGTGCGAGTACTCCAGCTCCTCGCTGTCCGCGACCAGGGCGATCTTGAACTCGGGATCGCCGCCGAAGCTCGTGAACTCCTTGAAGAACCCGCTCCGGTCCACCGTGAACAGCGGGCTCGAGGCATGCTCCGAGATGAGGACGCTGTAACACTGACGCCGCAATGCGGACTCGGCCACTGCACCAAAGAACTCCTTGGCTTCATCGGCCGTCTCGCGGTGGAACAGGTCCGCCCGCAGGTAGCCGGCTTCGCTTGTAATCCGGTACAGCATGTCAGTGCCCACTACATGAAATACCAGACTGGATGCGGCGGGAATGACGGCCGTGCATGGTTCCAACGGCCCATGGCTCGCGCAGCCGGCCGCCCGACCCCTGCGATCGGCTCAGTAGCGGGACTGGAAGCCCGCCGGCCGTCGCTGCTTGGCGACATCCTGTGCCACACCATAGCCGCCCCTTGCGAAGCGCTCCCGTAACGTGCCGAGCGAATGCTCGAGGCGTTCCCAAACGGCAAGCGCCTGCTCTCGCTGCTCGCGCGGATCGATCGGCTGCAGCGTCGCCGCGAGCTGCTCGGCGGAAGTCGCGTGAACCGAGCGCAGCATGCCGCGCAGCGTGTGTGCCACGCGCACGCAGCCTGCCCGATCGCCGAGTTCGATGGCCTCGCGGAGCGCCGTCATCTGGCCGGCCGATTCGCGCGCGAACAGCTCGCAGATCTCCTCGAGCAGTTGCGTATCGCCGCCGACCTCATCGAGCAGCGTCCACCGGTCCGGATCCGCCGCCTCCGTGTCCGCCGCACTGACTTCCGGCCCTGCCTTGAGTTCAAGCCGTTCTACCGCTTCGAGCAGCTCTGCCGGCCGCAGCGGCTTGGCGAGATAGCCGTCCATGCCCGCGGCGAGGCACTGCTCGCGAACTCCGGGCAGAGCGTGCGCGGTGAGTGCGAGTATCGGCACACGTCCGCCGCTGCGCTTCTCGGCCGCGCGGATCGCACGGGTGGCGGCGATTCCGTCCATCCCGGGCAGCTCGATATCCATCAGGACGAGGTCGAAGCGCTGCTCACGCACCGCATGCACTGCATCCGGCCCGTTGTCGACCGCCACGATCGCGTGTCCCCGCCGCGCGAGCACGATCTCGGCCAGCCGGCGGTTGACGGCATTGTCCTCCACCAGCAGCAGGGTCAGTCGCGGACCGTCGGCGCGCCGCCCGCTCACGTCTACGCGCTCCGCCGCGACCGCAGCACGCGGCGCGCCGGCCGGCAGACCCTCGGCCACTCCGAAGCGCAGCGTGAAATGGAAGGTGCTCCCCTCGCCCGGCGTGCTCTCGAGCCAGATGCGGCCGTCCATCAGCTCGACGAGATGGGCGGAAATCGTGAGCCCGAGGCCGGTGCCGCCGTAGTGCCGCGCCGTGGACGCATCGCCCTGCCGGAACGGCGCGAAGATAACTGCCTGCTGCTCGGCCGGAATACCGATGCCGGTGTCCTCGACCGAGAAATGGCAGCACAGCTCGCCGTCCGCGCCGGGCTCCGGCCGCACGCGCAGCGTGACGGCGCCCTGCGCCGTGAACTTGATGGCGTTGCCTGCCAGGTTCACCAGGATCTGCCGCAACCGCATGGGATCCCCGAGCAGCGCCGGCGGCATCGAGGGCGCGATCTCCCAGGTCAGCTCGAGTCCCTTCGTGCTCGCCGCGATTACCAGCGGCTTCATGGCATCGTCGATGCACTCCTTGAGCAGGAACGGAATGTGCTCCACCGCGAAGCGTCCGGCTTCGATCTTCGAGATATCGAGGATGTCGTTGACGATGGCGAGCAGCGACTCGCCCGAGGCGCGCACCAGCTCCAGGCACTCGCGCTGCTCGGCGGTCAGCTCCGTATCGAGCACGACCTGCGTCAGCCCGATGATCGCGTTCATCGGGGTGCGGATCTCGTGGCTCATGTTGGCGAGAAACTCGGACTTGGCGCGGCTGGCTTCCTCGGCCACGCGCTTCGCCACCCGCAGCTCAGCTTCCGCACGTTCGCGCTGCTGAATCTCCTGGCGCAGACGGTCGTGGGCCGAGATCAGGCTCGTGCTGCGCTCCCGGATCTTGACCTCGAGGTCGTCTTTCACCTTCACCAATTCGCGCCGCTCCGCCCGCTGCCGGGCGACCTGCGTGGCGAGGTCGCCACTGCGGCTGTTCAAGTCCAGGAAGACGGCTACCTTGGACTTGAGCACCTCCGGGTCCACCGGCTTGACGATATAGTCGACGGCGCCGGCCCCGTAGCCCCGCAGCACCCACTCGGCGTGCTCGCCGGCGGCCGTGAGGAACACGATGGGAGTGTGACGCGAGCGCTTGAGCTTGCGGATCAGCGCAGCGGTCTCGAAGCCATCCATCTCGGGCATGCGCACATCGAGCAGGATGAGCGCGAAGTCGGTACGGAGAATCCGCCGCAGCGCCTCCTGGCCTGAAGCCGCGGTCTCGACGTGGCAGTCCGCCGCCGACAGCAGCGCCTCCATCGCCCTCAGGTTCAGCGGCTCGTCATCCACCACCAGGATGTTGCCGCGCACCGAGTCGGCGGACGCGTTCATCGCCTAACAGCTCAGCCAGACGCGTAACAGGGAGGCGAGCTGCTCGACATTCACCGGCTTGGCGATGTAGTCCGATGCGCCGGCGGCGATGCACTTCTCGCGATCTCCCTTCATCGCCTTGGCGGTGACCGCAATGATGGGCAGCTCCTTGAACTGCTCCAGGCCGCGGATGATGCGGATCGTGTCGTAGCCATCGAGACCCGGCATCATGATGTCCATCAGCACCACCTCGATGTCGGGGCTCTCCTGCAGGACTTCGATGCCCTCCTTGCCGTCCTCGGCGTTGAGGACCGTCATCCCGCACTGCTCCAGGGCCCCGGTCAGCGCGAATACGTTGCGCACGTCGTCGTCGACGATCAGGATCTTGCGGTTTGCGAGCCCGCGCTCGCTGCCGCGGGACGCGTTGAGTGAGCGGCTGCTGGCGGGCACGGGTCTGAGGCTGTCGCGGTCGTCGTCAGCCCGTGCCACGGGCGCTTGCGGCGATGCGGTGCGCTCGAGCGGTACGCTGACTGGCCGAGTGGGCGCGTTCGCCTCAGCGACCGCCGGGGTCGGCAACGGCAGATAAAGCACGAAGTTGCTGCCCTTTCCCGGAGCGCTCGCGACGACAATCTCAGCGCCGAAGAGGCCCGCGAGCTCGCGGCTGATCGAGAGCCCGAGACCCGTGCCGCCGTAGTGGCGGCTGGTCGTGCCGTCGGCCTGCTGAAAGGCCTCGAAGATGACCTTCTGCTGGTTCTCCGGAATGCCGATGCCGGTATCGGCGACCGTGAAGGCGATGACTTCCGCGGCGCCGTCGAGGCGCGCGTTGCCGGCCGGCCAGCCGCCGTGCACCCGTTCGACCCGCAACTCCACCGAGCCCTGCCGGGTGAACTTGAAGGCGTTCGACAGCAGGTTCTTCAGGATCTGCTGCAGACGCTTCTCGTCGGTCTCGATCGCCGGCAGCTGCGGATCGATGTTGATGGTGAAATCGAGCTGCTTCTCCAGCGCGGTGGGCCGGAAGGTCCGCTCGACGTAGTCCTTGAGATCCGGCATGCGCAGCGTGCCTAAGTCGAGCGTCACGGTGCCCGATTCGATCTTCGCCAGATCGAGGATGTCGCTGATCAGCGAGAGCAGGTCCGCGCCCGCCGCATAGATGGTCTGGGCGTAGTCGATCTGCTTCGTCGTCAGATTGTCGCCGGCGTTGTCTGCCAGCAGCTTCGCCAGAATCAGCAGGCTGTTGAGCGGGGTGCGCAGCTCGTGCGACATGTTCGCCAGGAACTGCGACTTGTAGCGCGAGTTAAGTGCCAGCTGCTCGGCCTTCTCCTCGAGGGCGCCCTTGGCGAGCTCGATCTCCTCGTTCTTGTACTCGACCTGGCGCATCTGCTCGGAGAGCAGCTGCGCCTTCTGCTGCAGCTCCTCGTTGGCGCGCTGCAGCTCCTCCTGCTGCATCTTCAGCATGGTCTCGGATTTCTGCAGGTTCTCCGCCTGCTGCTCCAGGCGGTCGTTGGTCTGCTTGAGCTCCTGCTGCTGCCGCTGCAGCTCGCCGGTGAGCGACTGCGACTGGCGCAACAGGTCGCTGGTGCGCATGTTCGCCTCGATCGTGTTGAGAACGATGCCGATGCTCTCGGCGAGCTGATCGAGGAATGAGAGGTAGGTCGGGTTGAATGTCCTGAGCGAAGCCAGCTCGAGCACCGCCTTCAGCTCGCCCTCGAACAGCACCGGCAGAATCACCACGTTGAGCGGCGCGGCCGAGCCGAGCGAGGAGCTGATACGGATGTAGTCCTGCGGGGCTCCCTCGAGCAGGATGCGCTTCTTCTCCATCGCGCACTGGCCGACCAACCCCTCGCCGATGCGCAGCGCCTGCGGCAGCCGGCCGTCGGGATCCGACGCGTAAGCTGCGACCCGCTCCAGGCGCGGCTCGGCGTCCTGCGTCGACTGCCGGTACAGCACTCCCTGCTGCGCGTGCACCAGCGGCGCGAGCTCCGACAGCACCAGCTGCGACGCAGTCACCAGGTCGCCCTGCCCCTGCAGCATGCGCGAGAACTTGGCGAGGTTGGTCTTGAGCCAGTCCTGCTCGTTGTTCTTGAGCGTCGTGTCCTTCAGGTTCCGAATCATCTCGTTGATGTTGTCCTTGAGCGCCGCCACCTCGCCCATCGCCTCGACCATGATCGAGCGCGTGAGGTCGCCCTTGGTCACGGCGGTCGCGACCTCCGCGATTGCGCGCACCTGCGTCGTCAGTTTCTCCGCCAGCTGATTCACGTTGTCGGTGAGATCCTTCCAGGTGCCGGCCACCCCGGGCACCCGCGCCTGGCCACCGAGCTTGCCCTCGGTGCCCACCTCGCGCGCCACGCGAGAGACTTCGGACGCGAAGCCGTTCAGCTGATCCACCATCGTGTTGATGGTGCTCTTGAGCTCGAGGATCTCGCCGCGCACATCCACCGTGATCTTCTTCGAGAGGTCGCCCTTGGCCACCGCGGTCGTGACCTCGGCGATGTTGCGCACCTGCGTCGTCAGGTTCTCCGCCAGCTGATTCACGTTGTCGGTGAGATCCTTCCAGGTGCCGGCCACCCCGGGCACCCGGGCCTGGCCACCGAGCTTGCCCTCGGTGCCCACCTCGCGCGCCACGCGAGAGACTTCGGACGCGAAGCCGTTCAGCTGATCCACCATCGTGTTGATGGTGCTCTTGAGCTCGAGGATCTCGCCGCGCACATCCACCGTGATCTTCTTCGAGAGGTCGCCCTTGGCCACCGCGGTCGTGACCTCGGCGATGTTTCTCACCTGGCCGGTGAGATTGGCCGCCATCGCATTCACGTTGTCGGTGAGATCCTTCCAGGTGCCGGCCACCCCCGGCACCCGCGCCTGGCCACCGAGCTTGCCCTCGGTACCTACCTCGCGCGCCACGCGCGACACCTCGGACGCGAAGCCGTTCAGCTGGTCCACCATCGTGTTGATGGTGCTCTTGAGCTCGAGGATCTCGCCGCGCACATCCACCGTGATCTTCTTCGAGAGGTCGCCCTTGGCCACCGCGGTCGTGACCTCGGCGATGTTGCGCACCTGGCCGGTGAGATTGGCCGCCATCGCATTCACGTTGTCGGTGAGATCCTTCCAGGTGCCGGCCACCCCCGGCACCCGCGCCTGGCCACCGAGCTTGCCCTCGGTGCCCACCTCGCGCGCCACGCGCGACACCTCGGACGCGAAGCCGTTCAACTGATCCACCAGCGTGTTGATGGTGCTCTTGAGCTCGAGGATCTCGCCGCGCACATCCACCGTGATCTTCTTCGAGAGGTCGCCCTTGGCCACCGCGGTCGTGACCTCGGCGATGTTGCGCACCTGGCCGGTGAGATTGGCCGCCATCGCATTCACGTTGTCGGTGAGATCCTTCCAGGTGCCGGCCACCCCGCGCACCCGCGCCTGACCGCCGAGCTTGCCCTCGGTACCCACCTCGCGCGCCACGCGCGAGACTTCGGAGGCGAAGCTGTTCAGCTGATTGACCATGGTGTTGACGACCTTGCCGATGCGCTGAAACTCGCCGCGCAGCGGCAGACCGTCGATGTCGAGCAGCATGTGCTGGGAGAGATCGCCGTTGGCCACTGACTCGATGACGCGCGCCACCGCGGCTGTCGGGCGGACCAGGTCGGCGATCAACGTGTTGACGGAGTGGACCTTGCTCGCCCAGGAACCGACCGCCGCCGGAATCCGCAGCCTGCTGTTGATCTGACCTTTCTTGCCGACGTCCTCGCAGATCCGCGTGAGCTCCCCGGTCATCGACTCGTTCAGCTCGGCCACGTCGTTGAAGACCTGCGCGATCTCGCCGTCCATCCCGGTGAGGCCGAGCGGCAGGCGCACGCTGAAATCGCCCTTCCTGAGTGCGCGCAGCGCGGCGAGCAGCGCGCGCTGCTCGAGAGCCTGAGGGGCATGGACTACGTCGTTCATTGAGCCTCCCCCCGCGCACACTGAAGCATGGCGACTACACGCTCAGGCGCGCCAGAGTGCCCCCATCCTAGTGCTTGCTCCGTCGCGCCACTATCGTCGGACGGTGATAAGAATGTCGCGATCCACCGATTCGCGCGTAGTCATTCGGCTACAGAAAAATCCTCAACTAAGTCAGTCTGATCCGAACGGACCAGGCCAGGGGGTGCACTCGTCCGCATGGCATTAAGTCCGCCGCGCCTATCGTCACCCCAGATGGTTATGATCCGCGAGCTCACCGAGGAGGACCTGCCTGCCGTCGTGGGACTGTTCGAGCGCGTCTACCCCGAACACCGCTGGTCCTCACGGCAGGCCTGCGAGCGCTATTTCCGCGAAATATTCTTCGCCAACCCCTGGCGCGACCTCGAGCTGCCTTCGTGGGTCGCGGAGGAGCGCGGCGCCACCGTCGGATTCGGGGGAGTGCTGCCGCGGCGCATGGCGTTTGGCGCGCGCGCGCTCAGGGTCGCCGTCGGCAGCCAGCTCATGGTCCACCCCGAGTGGCGTCACGGCCTGGTCGGGCTGCAGCTTCTCAAGCGCGTGCTGTCGGGCGCACAGGACATGTTGGTCACCGACGGCGCCAACGATCAGGTGAGGCGCCTGTGGCTCGCCGTCGGCGGCGCGATCCCGATCCTGCAGAACCTCCACTGGACACGGCTGCTGCGACCGGCCCGCTATGCGCTGGCGCTGCTCGAGAAGACCGGCGACCGCCACCCGCTGCAGTTCGCGGCGCGCGCCCCGTGTGCGCTTGCAGATGCGGTGGCGGCGCGACTCAAGCCCAACCGCTTCGATCAGGAGGACGACAATCTCACCGAGGAAGCACTGGACGCCGAGGGCATGCACCGCCACCTGCCCGAGGTCGTGAAGGGCGGATATCCGTTGCACTCGCTGTACGACCGCGATTCGCTCAAATGGGTGTTCGGGCAGGCGGCTCGCAAGACCCGCCATGGCCGGTTGCGGGCGCGTGCGGTACTCGAGCGTGGGCGGCTGCTCGGCTGGTTCATCTATTACGCCCACGCCGGAGAGATCAACGAGGTGCTGCAGCTCGCCGCCTGCGAGGGCGGCTTTGACCGCGTGCTGCGCCGGCTGTTCTCGGACGCCTGGCGGCAGGGCGCCACAGCGGTACGCGGGCGCCTCGATCCGGTTCACCTGCAGCAGCTCTCCGATCGTCATTGCTGGATGCGCCGGGAAGGCGCCTGGACACTCATCCATTCACGACATGCCGACCTCCTCGCCGCAATCGAGCGCGGTACCGCCGGGATCAGCCGATTGGATGGTGAGTGGTGGCAGAGATTCATCGGTGGTTGAGGCAGGAATGAGCCTCTGTCTGGTCGGACTCGACAATCTGCCGGTGCTGGCGCCGGAGTTCCGCGGGCACGCCATCGGCGGCGAGTCCGTGCAGCAGACGCTGCTCGGACGGGCTCTGATGCGCCGCGGCCACGAAGTAAGCATGGTGACCGCGGATTGCGGGCAAGAGGATGGCGCAGTCTGCGGGGGCATCCGTGTCTACAAGGCCTATCGGCCCGCGGCCGGAGTTCCGCTGCTGCGCTTCGTGCATCCGCGCTGGACCGGTCTCTGGTCGGCGCTCAAGCGCGCCGACGCTCAACTCTATTACACCAGCTGCGCCGGCATGCACTTGGGGCTGCTGGCGCTTTTCTGCGCGCGTCACGGCCGGCGCCTCGTCTTCCGTTGTGCGAGTGACACGGACTGCGACCCCTCACGCCTCCTCATCCGCCATGCGCGCGATCGCTGGCTCTACACCTACGGGCTGCGTCGGGCCGACGCGATCCTGGTGCAGAGCACCGCGCAGGCGAATGCACTCAAGCAGCACTTCGGTCTCGCCGGCCGCCTGGCCGGCATGCTGGTCGAGCCGGCGCTCGCCACCGTCGCGCGCGACATCGATGTTCTATGGGTCGGCAACATCCGCCACGTGAAGCGTCCCGAGCGCGTGCTCGCCCTCGCCGCGCAACTGCCCGAGGCCGTCATACACATGGTCGGCGGCCCCGTGCCGGACGAGGCCGCGCTCTACCAGCGCATCCGACGTGAGGCCGCGCTCCACCCGAACCTCACCTTCCACGGACACCGCTCCTACTGGGACGCCAACGCCATCTACGGGCGCGCCCGGCTGCTCGTGAACACCTCGGAGGCCGAAGGTTTTCCGAACGCATACCTGCAGTCCTGGATCCGGGGCGTTCCGGTCGTGAGCTTCAGCGACCCGGATGGCGTCATCGGCCGCCACGGGCTCGGCGCAGCGGTCGCCTCGGAGCTCGCGATGCGGGATGCGATCCGGCGGCTGCTAGGTGACCCGGCCGCGCTGGCGGCGGCGGGCGCGCGCTGCTGCGCGTACACGGCACGCGAGTACTCCGAGGAGCGGATCCTCGCGCCGTATCTCGCCGTCTTCGAGGGGCTGACCCACAGCGCTCCCGGCGCGACGCGGCTCCTGGCCGCAGGTAGCGGGCGCCATGTCTGAGACGCCGTTCATCATCACGGTCGACACCGAGGGCGACGACATCTGGTCCCGGCCGCGCGAGATCACAACCCACAACGCGCTCTTCCTGCCGCGCTTCCAGTCGCTGTGCGAGCGCTACGGCTATCGGCCGGTCTATCTCGCCAACTACGAGATGGTGACCTCAGCGGAGTTCGTCGAGTTCGCGCGCGATGTCTTGAGGCGCGATGCCGGCGAGATCGGCATGCACCTGCACGCGTGGAACTCGCCGCCGCTGATTCCGCTGACGGACGATGACTTCCGCTACCAGCCGTACCTCATCGAGTATCCCGATGAGGTGATGCAGGAGAAGATCAAGGTCATGACGGTGCTCCTCGAGGAGCGCTTCGGCCGGCCCATGGTGAGTCACCGCGCCGGCCGCTTCGGCTTCGATGACCGCTACGCGGCCATGCTGCTCCAGCAGGGCTACCGCGTGGACTGCTCCGTGACGCCCGGGATCGACTGGAGCACCACGCCCGGGGCTCCGGGCGGCGGCGGCGGGCCGGATTATCGCGCCTTTCCCGACCGGCCGTACTTCCTCAGCCCCGTTGACATCGCGACTCCCGCGCGTCGCGGCCTGCTCGAGGTTCCGGTAACCATCGAGACGAGCGAGGTCTTCCGGGCGACACCCTGGGCGTACCGCCTGCCGCTCGCGGGTCCGGTCGTCAATCGGATCTCGCCCAAGCTCAGCTGGGCGTGTCCCGGCGAGAACGACCTCGCGGGAATGCTCCGCGCCGCTCGCAGAGCGCTGGCGACGGGAGCCGTGTGCGTGGAGTTTTTGGTGCACTCCTCGGAGCTGATGCCGGGTGGCAGCCCGCGATTCCGCACGGCGGCGGCCATCGAGCGGCTGTACGCGAGCCTCGAGGTGCTCTTCGAGGAGCTGTCCACCTGGTGCAAGGGCATGACGCTCGCTGAATTCCATGCCGGCTTCGCCATGGAGGAAGCGGCGTGATCCGCATCCAGGGCCGCGCGGTGGTCTACGGCGAGCTGTGGTTCGATGAGGCGCCGCTGTCCGATACCGGCGTCGACATCCTGGTCCACCGATACCGTCCAGCGCCGATTCCGCACGCGCACAGCCTGCCGCTGCACTCACTGCGAACCGATCTCGCCGTGCCGGCCGAGGCGATCGCGGCTGAGTTCGACGAGAGCTGCCGCCGGCAGGTTCGTCGCGCCGACCGGCAGGATGGGTTGCGGCACGAGGTGCTCGCCGAGGCGTCCGACGGGCTCGAGGAGTTCGCCGAGTTCTACGACGTGTTCGCGCGGCAGAAAGGCCTGTGGCTGGCCGACCGCCACTGGCTCGCCCGCGCGGCGGCGGCGGACCAGCTCGTGCTCAGCTGCGCTTTCCGCGAGGGCGAGCGGCTGGTCTGGCATGCGCATCTGCGCGCGGGCCGCACCGTGCAGTTGGCACATTCGGTCTCCTTGTACAGGGGTACGAACGACGACTACCGCTCACTTGTGGCCCGTGCGAACCGCTGGCTCCACTGGCGGGACATGCTGAGCTTCAAGACCGCGGGGCTCACGTATTACGACTGGGGCGGCATGTTCGCAGACGAATCCACACCTGAGTGCGCCGGGATCAACCGCTTCAAGAGAACGTTCGGCGGTACGCCGGTGCTGGCTTACGAGTGCTCGGTGCCCGTCACGCTGCGCGGGCGTGTGTGGCTGACCGTGCGCGGCGCACTGCGCCGCGGAGCGAAGCCTCCACGCCCGGCGGCGGCGAGTGCGGCGTGACCGGCAGCGGCCTGCCGGCAACGGGGCTACACCTTACAGCGACACACGATACTCACGGTGCCAGATTTCCAGCGTGAGCAGGCTCCAGAGCAGTTTTTCGTGGTTCTGGCAGCCCTGAATGTGTTCATCGAGGTATCTGGCCAGCACTTCCGGATGGTAATACGCGCGCGTCACCGAGTCCTTCCCGGTCAGGTGCTCGAGCAAATAATCGCGCATCGTGCCGCGGAACCACTCGTTCACTGGGACGCGGAAGCCCACCTTGGGGCGATCGAGTATCGTGGCGGGCAGCAGCCGACGCATCGCCTCGCGCAATATACGCTTGGTCACGTGCCCCTTGACGCGCCAGCCGTCGGGCAGAGCGGAGACGTAAGCGGCGAGCTCGTGGTCCATGAACGGCATGCGGGCCTCGAGAGAGGCAGCCATCGTCATGCGATCGCCGCGTTCCAGCAGGTTGTCCGGTAACCAGCTGGTTTGATCAAAGTACAAAATGGCACGCAGCGCCGAAGTTCCGGGAGCTGCGCGAAACTGAAGCTCTTCGCCGCTGACACCTGCGCCCGCGGGCACACACAGTTCCCGCACTTGCTCAGCCGTCAGAGCTCCAAACCAGCGCGGCAGACGTTCGGTCCGGTCCTCCAGGGCGAAATTCGCCATGAGGGTCTTCGCACGCCGGAACTTGTACGGCAACCGGTTCACCAGCGGCTCAGCCAAGCCGTGTCGCAACCAGCCCGGCAGAGCGTGGTAGGCGGCTGCATAGCGCTCGTAAACGTGCTTGGGATAGCCGCCCAGCACCTCGTCCGAGCCCTCACCGGTCAGGACCATCTTCACCGTCTGACGTGCCGCCACAGAGAGCAGGTAAATTGGAACGTCCGAGGGTTCGGCGACAGGCGCATCGCGGAAGCGTACCAGTGCCGGCAGATGCTCCATCAGGTGATCCTGGCACACGGTCAGTTCATGGTGCTCCGTCCTGAACAGCTCGGCCACGACCCTGGCGTAAGTGAGCTCGCTGTAGGCCGATTCGCCGAAGCCGACGGAATACGTCCTGACGGGCAGGCTGGAATTCCTGGCCATCAGGGCAACTACCGCCGAGGAATCGATGCCCCCGGACAGGAACGCGCCGAACGGCACGTCCGAGATCATACGGATCCGCACCGATTCCTCGAGCTTCTCCATGAAGGTGCCGACGGGATCAGCAGGCTCCGGCGCTGCTGCGCGCACGGCGCCATCCACGGGCAAAAAATAGTGCGTCTCCGTCGTGCGGCCTGCTTCCCATGCGAGGTAGCAACCGGGCATCAGCTTGCGAATGCCGGCGAACAGAGTCGCGGGAGCGGGCACATACCGGTATCGCAGATACGGGGCCAACGCAGCGCCATCCACGCGCGCTGTTACACCGGCGAAGCTTAGGAGCGCTTTGATTTCCGATGCGAACACGAGCAGGCCATCCTGCTGATACAGGAACAGCGGTTTTTTCCCGTAGCGATCCCGCGCAATGAAGAGTCGTTCGCGGGTCGCATCCCAGATCGCGAAAGCGAACATGCCGCGCAAGCGCGCCACGCAGTCGCACCCCCACTCCTCGTACGCATGCACGATCGTTTCGGTATCCGAGCGCGTGCGAAAAACGTGGCCCTGCGCCATCAGCTCAGCGCGCAGCCCCTGGAAGTTGTAGATTTCACCATTGAAGACGATCTGCACGGACCCATCTTCGTTGCCAATGGGCTGCTTGCCCGTTGACAGGTCGATGATCGACAGCCGCCGATGCGCGAGCCCGACCTGATACAAGCCATTGGCGGTCCGGGTTTCCAGAAAGCCATCGTCGTCGGGGCCGCGATGCACGATCGCCTGGGCCATCGCGCGCAGCGATTGCGGCAAATCAGGACGGGGGCGACTGGTCAGATATCCGGCGATGCCACACATAGCTGGGCTCTGGGCCCGCTGCTGCCCGAGCCTCTCCTCGCGCAGCTACTCTGCGAGGCTCCGGTAAAGGACCGTGAGTTCCCGGGCCAGGCGGCCGACTGAATACTCACTTACGACGCTCGCCCGCGCCGCCAGCGCCAGGCGGTGCAACAGCGCGCGATCCGTCGCCAGGCGCTCCAGGGCATCGGCCAGGGCGCGTGAATCTCGGGGTGGCACGAATAGTCCGTGTACCTCGTCCTGCACCACGTCGGGAATCGCACCGACCGGCGAGACCACTGGAACCGCGCCGCAGCTCATGGCCTCGAGAAGCGCATACGGCAGACCTTCCCGGGAAGTAGGCAACGCAAACACGTCCGTCTTCTGCCACAGCTGCTGCTTCGCCTCACCGGTCACTGCTCCGACAAGGCGTGCCCGATCGCCGAGGCCGGAGGTCGCAATCGCGTGGCGAATCTCGCCCAGCGCGGCTCCGGCACCTGCGATCGTAAGGCAGGCGTCGATGCCACGATCGCGCAGGATCCGGACTGCCTCGATCGTCTCCAGGATTCCCTTATCGGCGGCGAGCCGCCCGAGATATGCGACTGTGAGCGCCCGTTTCGCTGTGTAACGTTCGGCTCGCAGGTCCGCCGCGCACAGCGGTACGGCGTTGGCAATGCGAACCAGCCGCGCATGAGGGGCGAACTCACGGTAAGCCGCCATCTCACTCCTGCCGAGCACCACCACCGCATCGGGCCACGACAGGACCAGACGCAGCAGCGCGCTAAGCGCGCGACTGCCCGCGAAGAACTCACCGAGCAGGGCGCCACCGTGGATCTGGTACACCACTTTGCGGCGCAAGGCCTTCGCCACCGCGAGGTAGACGAGGTCGCGCCAGTAACCCTTCGGGTCGAACGCAGTGTTGATGTGCACGATGCGCGGCCGAGAGCGCAACAGACGCGCCGCAAGAGCGAAGGGACTCGTGGCCAGCCGCAACAGCATGCCGGTGCGACTTTCCGCCCGACCCTCGCTGCCGACCTGAAATTGACTCAGGCAGAAGTCACTGGACACCGACTCGAACAGCAGATTGAGGTGCGTGGACACTCCGCTCAACGCCGTGCGCGCCGGGCCGAGCAGCAGAACGCGCGGACCGCCAGTGCCAGCCGATGCGAGACTCGTGATCGCCTTCTCGCCCATGATGTGCGTTGGACCAGGTTGGACTTCGATGTCGAGCGATTTGCAGAGGCAAAGCACCGCTCGCGTCTATTCTCGTTTCACCCGTCAAGTAGGACATCGAGCCATCTATGGTCCAAACGGGCCATCTGCGCGCTCTGCACGCCCGCCGTGAAGCGCAAGCGCCCCCGTCCGGTGGCGGCGCGCGCGCCCTGATCGGCAACGGCTTCGCCGGCGCGGCGGCATCGCACCGGCCTACATCCGGTCTCCCGACTGCACACGCCAGGGCATGCTTGCCCAGTCGCGCACGGGGGATGCGTGGCCTGATTGCAATGCCAGCGCCATCATGTATCCGGGATGCGCTGCCAACCCCAGGCGGCGGGCCGCCGCTGCCTCGTGAGGGCAGGTCGAGTACATGAAGAACTTCCGCCTGCGGCACCGGGCGAGTGCAACGACGGCGCGGATCGCCGCGAGGCGCTCACGCGTATCGCCGTCCAGCCATTGAAGGCGATCGGTGTCACCAACGCCCTCGATCACGGCGCGACAGGTAGCTCCGATACGCAGCGTCTGCACGCCATGCGGTCGATCCACCATCTGCGACCGCCACGCACTCGCATCAGGGTAGTGGAACCCCGCTGGCGCCGCTGCAGCGCGCAGCCGCGCCTCAGCGCGCTCCGGCCAGTCGTCTGCCACCTTCGCATCCCGTAGCTGCAAAATGCCTGCCCCTGGCAAGGGTGCGCGATCGCGCGAAACGATGTAAGCGCTCGGGATGGCCGCGGCGCCCAGACGCTGCAGCCCCCGTCCGGTCGCGTTGTCCGCAGTGACGAATCCGAGGAGAGCAGCACAGCCGCGAGCCGCACTCCGATCCACGGCCGCCTGCAGCACGCGCGCGTAGCAACCGCGCCCGCGCGTGGTGGGCAAGGTACAGGCGGCAACCACGACACTGACCCGATGTACCTCGCCATCCTGCGTGCGCAGCTGCCGATAGACCACACCACACCCCGCGACAGCGCGCGCGCCGTCCATCAACATCAGCCGATCGGGCACCTCGCCGCCGAAGGAGCGCCGCAGGTACCAGCGGTACATCACATCGGTCCACGGCCTCGCGAAACACCGCGTCAGAAAGGCCGGGCCGACCTCCGCGTCGATTCCCACCGGATTGACGAGAATCCTCAGGCCGCCATCGCCCGACATCGGTTCGTCACCTCTTCCAGCGAGGTCCACCACAGCGTGTCGCCAAAGCGGCGATCCAAGTCCCGCCAGACCCGCTCCAGGTAGGCGCTGTAGTCATCATCGAGTCCGTCGAGCATCGTGATGCCGCCACCGGTCTTGAAGACGTGCGCCTTGATGAGGAGCAGACCGCCGGCCTCAACGATTGCGCGGGCGCGCTCGAGCGTCGATGTCGCCTGAAAATTCGTAGTGAAGTGCACCAGTCCGCGGACCGTCGCCTGGGCATCTGCGCGCTCGTGCGTGGACACGCACGCGACCCAGGTCGGCTGGATGAGCGATGCGCCGCGCAGTCCGCTGCCGGCAGTCCGTGCCCCTTCGCTGACCGGGGTATCGAGGTCACGCGCCGAGGCCACGAAGCGAAAATCCGCGTCGCTCAGCGCCGCGCACAGAGCAGGAGGCGCGTTCCACGCCGGTGCCGCAAAGCCCGGGACGTGCCGCAGTCCGGCGGAGACGAAGATCCGTCGGGCCTCCTGCACCAATGCGCGGCACTTGGCTTTCGACTGCTCCTGGAACTCCATGGCCAGCCGCGGCCCCGGATGGGCGTGATGCAGGCCGTGCACGGCGCAGTCGGTGCGCGGCAGGGCGTTCAGGTACGTGACGAAATCCGGGAAGCGATCGATGCGGAAGCGGCCCCTTGGAGCGAGCGGCGCCCAGTGGATACGCTGACGCAGCAGCGGAACACGCGTGAGCCACCTGCGGGTGCAAACCAGGTCCATCCGCCGCCAGTCAGGGGTGACAAAGAGTGTGATCCGCAACCGTGGGTGCCGCTCGAGCAGCCGCGCCACGCGACCGAGGGCACCGCTTCCTAAGTCCCCGCCCGCATCGAACGCATCTGCCGAACCTGCGGGATGGACATCGTCGATGCTGAAACACACCGCGGCCTTCTTTCCGCTCGGCAGCCAGCCGCGGCAGTCCGTGAGCATCATGGCCGGTACAGCGCGCCGTACAAAGTCGGCACGTCCTCATGCTGATAGTGATCCCGGTACAGGCGGCGGTGCCAGAGCTTGAGCGTCACCCAATTCGCGAATCCGACGGTGATGGGCGCGAGGTGCAAAAGTACGTAGAGGAAGTAAATGGGGAGGATCGGCGCAATGTACGCGCGGTCGCTATTGGGCACGACGGTGAACAGCGCGAGCGTACCGAGGGCGAGGTAGCTCACGGCTGCTGCGGCAAAGTACACCGGATTGACCACCCCGCCGTAGGGCAGAAGATGCAGGACGAACAGATTGTCGAGGACGGCGCCGACGCTCACCGACAGCAGTGCGGCGCTCACGAGCTTGAGCGTATGCAGACCGAGCGCGAGCACGCCCAGGTAGCCGACGAAATTGTACATCGCGAAGGGGGCGCGAAGACCGATGCGCCACAGAGCGCGGAAGCGCTCGGTATAGACCCGGAGCAGCCCGTAATACCACCCGACCCTCTGCGAGAACCAATGGCGCAACGAGCTCGGCCCGTCGGTGCTCACGACCAGACGACCGTCGTAGTAGATCCGCTCGCCGTCCTGCAGCAGGATGAGGGCGGTCTCGAGATCCTCCGCATAGACGGACAGGGAATGCCGCTCAAGCGCGCGCTCGAGCGCGTCACGCCGGTAGATCGATACACCGGAGGTCACGCCGAAATCCGCCATGCTGCGGCGCCCGACGACAAACGTGAGCGCATACTCCAATGCTTGGAATCGCGCGAGGATCCCGTCGCGCTCCAGCGCCACGCGCGGACAGGCCGCCGCCGCCCCGGACTGCTGCAGGTCCGCAACGAAGCGTTCCAGATCGACCACACTGCCCTCGCGGCGCGAGCAGATTCTGACATCCGGATCGATGACCATGACGGTCTCGATGCGCGCCGGCAATGTCGTCAGCAGTCGGCGCAGGGCTCCCGGCTTGTGGCGGTTTACCTCCTCCTCCAGACAGCGCCAACCTGCCTGGCGCAGGCGCCTGGCGGTGTTGTCGGTCGAGCCATCGCTGATCAGCCAGACGTGCTCCCGGTACGGCGCCAACCGCGCCATGAAGTCATCGAGCTGGTCTTCGAGATTGAAGATCGAGGCGATGATGGCAAAGGGGCGGGCGGGCGCGCGGCCGTACGCCGACCTTCCCAGGTCCGGCAGGTCGACGGAGAGCAGACGCAATTCCGCCGTGCCCCGATCCACCGAAGCTGCGGTATGCCGCCGGTGCGCATAAAGCCGCACTCCAAAGTCCAGTGCATCCGTAAACACGATGATGTTCGCCAATCCATAGATCAGGAACGAGAAGTCGCCGGCGCCAAAGTCCGCCGCGGCGAGCACGATCCATCCGGCAAGCAGGGCGTACAGACCGATGGCCGCCAGCAGGTTCCAGGGGCGTCTGACACTCACGCGTTCGACTTCCCTAGCGACCGCTCTCGGTGCCTTCCTCTTCTGCGACCGCGATCTCGGAATCGATCGCGGCCTCCAGTACGAGAGTAGGCGTATCCGGCAGCACCACGGTGGACGTGTCCTCGAGGATCATGGTCTCCTCCGCCGCGCGATCTGTGTGCGGCGCTATCGTCTGCTGCGCCGTGCGCTCCGTGCGCGGCGCGGCGGCGGCGGCCGGGACCGTCGAAACGACGGTCGACGGGGTCGGGGAGCGGCGCAGAAGCTCGAGCGCGTCCGCCGCTTCGAGGGGTACGGACAAGTAGTATCCCTGCCCGAAATGGCAGCCGAGTTGCGTGAGGGTGCGTGCCGCCGCTTCGGTCTCCACCACCTCGGCGACTGCGCGCAGCCCGAGGCTCGAGGTCATCTGCAACACGGCGGCCGTGATGGCGTTATTGGCGCGCTCGGATCCGGTGCGATCGGCGAATGGACGATCGATCTTCACGTAGTCAAATGGCAGCAGTTGCAAGTAGCTGAGGGATGAATGGCCGGTTCCGAAGTCATCCAGCATCAGCTCGATGCCCATACTGCGGAACGCGGCCAGGAGAGGACGCGCGGCGCTCACGCTCTCGACGAGGCCGCGCTCGGCGAGCTCGAATTTCAGATAGCCCGGCGGGACGCCCGTGGCTTCCAGGACACTCGTCACGTGTTCCCACAAGCCCGGATCGCACAGTGCCGCCGCAGAGAGGTTGACGCTGATATAGAAGTCGGCGTCCCGCGGCAGGGTCTGGCGCCAGTCGGCTATGAGTCTGCAGACCCGTCGAATGACCCAGCGTGTAATGGGAACCATCGCGCCCGACTCTTCTGCGATCGACAGAAACCGCTCGGGCGCCAGCATCCCCTCCACGGGGTGGTACCACCGGAGCAGTGCCTCGACCCCTACGACCCGCAGTGTTTGCAGAGCGAATATCGGCTGGAACAGCAGCCCAAATTCCCCGCGCTCGAGGGCGAGATGCATATCCGCCTCGAGGTTGACCAGGCTCACCGCCGCGTTCCCCAGGTCCGCGGTGTACTCGACCGTGTGAGGGCCCGATGAGCGCCTGGCTAGCGACAGGGCGACGTCGGCTTCGCGCAGCGCCTCCTCCGGGCGCCGCAGACCTCGCTCGATGCAGGTGAATCCCATGCGGGTGGCGACCCTGACGCGGTGCCGGCGCAGCGAGAACGGCTCCTGGCGTGCAGCATGCAAGGCGCCGGCGATGGCGCGCACGTCGGCGGGGGAGTCCACATCGTAGAGCAGCACCACGCACTGATCACCGCCCCAGCGAGCCAGCGAGTGTTCGGTTCGATCCAATACCTTGGCGAACCGCTGCGCGGACTGCAGCAGCAGATCGTCGCCGGCCGTGTGGCCCAGCGTGTCGTTGATGAGCGTGAAGCGGTCGATCTCAATGAGAATGATCCCAAGGCTCTGCCGCCGCCGGGCGTGCAGGTCGCGCAGAGCCCGGTCGAGCTGGCTCATGAAGTAGCGGCGGTTCGGCAATCCGGTGGAGGGGTCATGGTAGCGGGCGTGCTCGAGATTCTTCTGCAGAGCGTCGTGCTGCTCGGTCTCGGTCGCCAGTCGCGCGTTGACGGCGCGTAGGCGTCCTCGGGCCGTCGCCAGCGCGCGTCGCGCGTGACGCACGCTGTGCGCGAGGTCGTACGCGCCAAATGCGAGGGCCCACGCCACCAGGGCGAGCAGGGCGACATCCGCGGCAAGGGGGGCGCTCGGGTACCAGCCCGCGTGTGGACGGATGGCCAGTTCGAGATAGGCGGGCGACGCCAACGATGCAGCGCCCGGTGCATGGATCGCGCCCGTTACCGGCTCGTCGAGCGCCGCTGCGCGGGCGCGCAGGAACATCCGGGCCCCGCGGGAATTCTCTGCATCCTGAAAGAGCTCGAAATCGTAGCCCTCGCGGACGAGTCGCCCGAAACCCGCCCGCAACAACAGCCCGTCCAGTGCCTCATAAGCGAAGGCGCTGGCGCTCGCCGAGCGCGCCGCCGGCAGTTCGATGGGCGCTTGCGCCGCGACGAACCACTGACTGCCGTAGCGGACCGGACCGAACAGCCCCCTTGCCGTGCGCCCGCTGGGCTGCCCCGCCACCCACTCACCCGCCAGGGCACGACTGACGGCCGGGTCGGCATCGCCGGTACGGAACAGGACACCCGTGCCCGTGATCCAGAAGGCATTGCGCCCCGGGACCGCGGTCAAGGGCGGCGCGGAGTGCTCGCGATCGTCGACGGTGCCGGCGGCTCGCCGCGACTCGCCACGCGCGCGATCGAGGAGCGCCTGCAACTCAACTTCGATTGCGTGCGCGTGATGCGACACGGCGCCCTGGGCGGTGCTGCGCAATTCTGCGGCATGGTCGCGTACGCTCAAGGTGATCAAGCGTGTGCCCGCGAGTACCACCACCGCCGCGACCGCGGCGGCCAGCATCCAGGAAGGGGAGCGTTTGAGCCCGGCGGGCCTCATGGCTAGCGACTGCGGCCGCCAAGATGTAGCGTCCACAACAGAGTGATGGTGGTGCGCTTGAAGCCCTCCAGGTCCTGGTAGTCCGCGAGCAGCTGCCAGTCGGACCGGCCGAAGGACCGGCCGACGCCCGCGAAGAGCTCCGTCAGCTTGGGGCTGGGTCGCACGATCTGACCGACCAGGTTGAGAACGGCCGGCGCAGCGTGGCCACTGGCCGCTCCGGCGAAGGCATTCAGGGTCGGCCCGGCATAGTCGACGCGCAAGGTGGTCAGCCGCGTTCCAAGATTACCGCCCGCCGTATCCGCATACGACGCGGACACCAGCAGCGGTTTCGCCACATGAAACGACAGGCCGAGCTTCGGCAGGTTTCCATGGCTCGTGTCCACGTCGATCCGACGCTCTTCCAGTTGGACGGTCAGCCAGTGGGTCGGCGTGTTGAGGAGCCCCGCAGCGACCACCGAGTAATTGAAGGCGTGCGTACCGATGTCCCCGGCACCCTCATGAGCCTCGGCGTAGAGTGCGGTGGCGGGCGTCCCGCTCCCGAGCCCGAGGGAGCCGCTCAAGACTCCGTTCGTCCAATGCGCATTGGCAATCTGTTGATACTCGGCCCCCGCGCTGATCACGTCCTGCGGCGCGAAAGTGCGCAACCACAGTGCCGAGGCGCCGCCGCCGCCACTGCCTCCCGTGAGAGTGGCGCCGTTGGCGCTGAACAGCAGGCGATCCTCGATGGTGAAGGCCGGCGCAGGCGGCGCCTCGTCCGCCGCCGCGAGTTGCCCCGCGCACGCCAGGAAGATCAGACCGATCGCCCGTGCGGCCATGCTCATGGCTGCATCCTGCCGGCACTCAAGGTAGTGGCGTCGAGATCCGCACCGGCGCGAGCCGCACCGGTGCGATCCGCGGCGGCGACGCCCGGGGCCGGTACGAATGCGATGACGTACAGGCGTTCCTCCTCGCCGGGCAGCGCGACCGCGGTAGCCGTGACCCGGTACACCCGCCGCGTCACGGTCAAGTGCATCTTCTTGCACCGACTCATGCCCGGGTCCCACCAGGCCGCCCCGGGAGGCGCCTCGGGCACGAGCCTTGATACCTGGCTGCCGGGTCTCGCCTCGGGAAACACCGCGTGGGCGGGTCTGTTGATCGCGAGCACGCGGCCGGAGGCGTCCACGACCAGCGCGGCGTGCTCCGCCGCATCGAGCGCCGCTCGCACGCAGAAGGCCTCGGTCGTGTCGCTGACGGTAACGAGCGCGAGGCGGCGGCCGCTGTGGGCGATGTGCTGCACGCGTACCTCGGTGGCGAGCAGCTGCTCGCCCATGCGGACCATGCAGAGCGGCTCGACTCCATCCCGCCCGCTGATCAATGCCTCGATCGCCTCCGGGTAGGAGAACTGCACCACCTCGAAGAGCTCCCGCCCGGCAATCGCCCCGCCACGTGTGCCCCATTTGCTGATGGCAAGGGCGCTCGCGCCGAGAATTTCGCGCGTCTCGGCGTCAACGAGCGCCGCCGGCAGCGGCAGCTCCTCCACGAGTGCCGACCAGAGCCCCTGGCTGCGCAAAGTCTCGCTGCGCGCCATGGCCACCTGGGCGTTCAGCCTGTCGTAGACGGTGCGCAGGTACTCCGCCGCCACGGCGCAGCCGAACACGACTATTGCGAACACCTGCAGCAGTACGGCGTAGTAGCCCGCGGGCGCGTAGAAGGCGGCAAAGGGTCGGCCCGATGGCCTGCCGATGGAGCTCAACCATTGCGCCGCGGCGCTCAACCCCGGCAGGTACCAGTGTGGTTCCGTCGCCAGCGCCGCTTGTGCTGCGGCCATGACCGCCACCGTCACGACGCTCAGGGCCGCGGTGACATACGACTGCCAGCGCGAGATGAAGACCGCACCGATGACCGGCAGCACAAACACTGCGAGAAAGAGCGGGTTCTGCAGCCCTCCGGCCCGCTGCCATATGAACGCCACCGTAACTACGGACAGCAAGTGCAAGGTGGTGAGAAGCCGGGTGCGCAGCTCCGGCCTGGCGGCCATTCGCGCGGCGACGACGGCGAAGCCGACGTGAATCACCGCGAGCGCCAGCAACCCCAGCGCGCAGCCGGCGAAGTCGATTTCAAGACCACCGGCGACGCGCGGCAGCCCGATCGCCAGCAGAATCGTGAATATAGTCAGCAGCCACGTGTCCCCGAGCGGATGCGCGCGCGGATCGAGCCAGTTGAATACCGTAACGATCTGGGTCGGGGTTCGGTCCATCATGGCTTACCGACGGCGGCGGTCGTCGGCTCGCTTGCGGGCACCGTCCCGATGGTGTTCGCGCGGAAGTTGTTGCCTTGGAGAGAGGGCTGCGCCCGCACGCTTGGTGCACCCGCTTGGGCGTAGTCCGTGACGCGCAGCGCCAGAGCGTGCGGGCGCAGAACCTGGTTGTCCTTGAGGATCGGCGAGTCGCCGATGACGTCGATCCCGTCGAGCTTCGGATCGGCGATGGTGTTGCCCATTGCGGTGCTCGGGTGGCCCGGATCACCGAGCACGAATGCCATGCCGGAGGCGCAACCCGCTACGCGATTGGCGCGCACCATCGCGCCGGCGGAGCCGCGCAGCATGATGGCGTAGGAGCTCAGCCCAGTGAGCTCATTGCCTTCGATGAGCGCTTCACGAGCGTTTTCTCCGACGATCCCCATCGCCGCCGTGCCACGGATGCGGTTGTTGCGAATCACCGCGCCTGCGCCGACCAGGTGGACCGCGGCATCGGGGGCATTGCCGGTGAATTCGTTGTGCTCGAGGACGATCGGGATGTTGCCCGCAACGACACCGCTGTGGTTGTCGGTGAAGTGATTGTCGTGAACACGGATGGCGTTGTCCGTCACGCCGGGGTCACCGCGCACCGCCCACAGGCCGGCTGCTTTGGCCTGCGCGAAGGTGTTACCGACCACCGCGGCATCGGGGTTCGGCGCCGCGAAGCGTACTCCGATCCTGTCATTCGCGAAGCGGTTGGCCTCGAGCAGGACATCAGCGGCGTTCGCGGCGACGTCGACACCGACGTCACAGGACTCGAGCACGCTCGCGTGCATGCGAAAATGAGCCGCGCGCAGCAGCACGGCCGCCCCGGAGCAATTGCGCACGACCACGCCCTCCACCGATGTGTTGGGGCCGACCACATCGAGCACGGCGCCGCCCGGAAGGGCCTGCGCATCGATCTCGGCGCCCGCGGGCTCAGCCAGGAGCTGCACTCCATGCGGGTTCATGAGCGGTGGCAGTGCCGTCTTCAGCGTGACCTTCCTCGCCACGATCCGCACGCTGGCCCGGCCCTTGGCCGAGGCGGCGATGTAGAGCGCCTCCCTCAGCGAGCCCGGACCCATGTCATCCGGGCTGGTGACGCTGACGCTCAGCTCGTCGGCAGCCTGGCCGGCCCCGGGATGCGTGGCGCGGTGTGACCAGCTCACCAGGGCAACCACGGCGACGAGCAGCACGGTAGCGACGGCAACCAAAATCTGTTGTTTCGCGTTCACGACCGCCTCCGAGCACGCTTCAGAACGAAAACCGCGTGCCATGAGTGCTTGACCGCCAGACGACCGAACGGCACATCGACCGGAATCGAAAGGAGCGTGACGGCCGCCAGCGCCAGCGTTTTCAGCGCCCGCGGAATTCGCGGCAGATGCGGCAGCAACCAGGACTTGAAGGGTGCCGGATCGACCCCCGCGATGGCCTGTTCTGTGAGGCCGCAGGCAGCGAACAGTCGCCGGTATTCGTCACGCTGACGGGCCCGGAAGCTCGGACTGTTGCAACTCGCGACGGCGCGCTCCGGAGCCGCCTCCAGCAGAATCAGCGTCCCGTCCTCCGTCAGGTGAGAGCGCAGGCGCTGCACCGCCGCGCGCAGCGCCGCCGGCTCGAGAATGTGCTGCAGCACCGTGACGCCCAGTATCAGATCAAACCGCCCATCCACCTCCAGGGCGGCCAGATCCTGCGCGAGGAACCGGCAGCGCGCGCCAACTCCCAGCGCCGAGGCGCGCCGACCCGCCTCGACGATCATCGTGGGACTCAAGTCGACACCGGTGACACTCGCCCCGCGCGCAGCGAGCCGACAGCTCCAGCGACCGATCCCGCAGCCCACGTCGAGCACCCGGGCGCCTGCCCGGACGTGCAGCCACCTCGCTAGGGCGAGGCACTGACACCAGTGGATCACCCGGTTGTAGAACGCCGGCATCCCGTAGGAGCACACAGCGGCGAGCCCGTCGCCTTGGCTCGCGAAACGGCACGCCCGCTGTTCCCAGTACCTAAGAGGACGGCAAGACGCGGTGAAGGAATTCATGCGGTCGCGACTCCCAGCTCCGCGTGCTCACGTCTCGTCCTGGGGAGCCTCGCGGCCAGCTCGCGGCACACTGCCCCTTCGTCCGCAATCGGCAGCCCCCGTTCGGCCATCGGACGCAGAGAGCACAGGATCCAGATCAGGGAGCGCAGCCGCGACGGCAGATGAGCTGCATCGCCCTGTGCATGCGTCAGAAATGCCTCGAAGTCGCGCTCGATGCGCAGGACGGTCTCACGCACCAGCGGGTCTATCGGCAGGATCTTGGTCGGCTGATCCCACGCAACCCCGGTGCCCGCGATCTCGCGTCGCTGGCAGACCGTGAAGGGCTCGAGCGCGGGATCGGCCGCCATGGGCGCGCCGGAGAACGGAATGACGTAGGGGTACATGCCAACTTCGCAACCGCGACTCAACCAGCGATAGGCCTGGCGCAAGGTCTCCGCGAGATCGGCAAGTGTCGCGCGGGGTGAGCTCAGAATGAGGTCGAGGAATGGCGTGATCCCTAAGTCGAGGGCCGAGGTGAGTGTCGGCTCTATGTGATCGTAGATCCGGCCCTTTTTGAATTCCTTGAGTACATTGCGCGAGAAGTTCTCGATCCCGAAGCCCAGCACGCGGAAGCCGGCGCGGCGCATGGCCGCCAGGCGCGCAGAAGTCATCGCATCGACGCGATTGGTGCTGATGAACTGCAGCGCGCCCGGCAGCACGCCGCGCTCCTTCGCGGCGATGATCGCCTCGCACAGTGGCAGAATGCGCCGATCCTGGGTGAATACGAAGATGTCGTCCTGGAAGATGACCGTGCGCACCCCGGGGTGCGCGGCCACGATGCGCTCGAGCATGGCGGTGCATTCGTCTGCATCGAGGCGCGCGATGCCGGCAACGCTTCCCTGGGCCTCGTTCAGGAAGTTCGTGGACGAACAGAAGGTGCAGCCCATCGGGCAGTAGTTGAGGGTGATGAGCCGCACCGAACGGATCTCCGCCAAGCGCGCCTCGCGGGCGGCCTTCGTCGGCAGCGCGCCCACCCGGTAGGCGCTTTCGAGCCGCTCCCAGTACGCGCCATAGGGCATCCGCTCGTAGGGTGTGCTGAAGATGGCGTCCCGCAGCTCTTCGCGGCCGAGCGCGCGCTGCGGCAACCTCAGGCACTGCCCGTCGGCGCGGCGCTCCGCGGTCCCGCTGATCCCGCTCAAGGGCGCTGCGGAACGCAGTCGCGCAACCATCTCGAGGAGCGGGTGCTCCCCCTCGCCGAGCACGATCCGGTCGAAGGGACCGAGACGGAACAGAAGATCGGGCCTGAAGGTCGCCTCCATCCCCCCGGCGATCAGGAGCGCCCGCGGGGCCAGTCGCCGCGCCAGGTGCGCCAGCTCGAGATCGAAGCGCAGTGTCATCCCGGTGGTCGAGACGCCGATGATGTCCCAGGGGCGGCGCAGGAGTTCCCGCTCGAGGGCGCGGTCCGACGGCCCGGTGCAGCAGTTGGGATCGAAGACCTTGACCGCGACGCCTGCGGATTCGAGCACGCCCGCCAGGCGCCAGACCCCGAGTGGGGGAGCGAGGAAGGTGTACTCCCCGCAGTGTGGATCGTAAGGTCCGATCAGCAGGACGTTCGGCGCTTGCATCACCGCTCCACCCGTTGGTGTCCCCCGTCAACGAAGGCCCGGCGCGCGGAACGCGGCTGATCTACCACGGCCGGATTTACCTTCAGGCTCAAGCCTGCAACACCAAGACCTCGCAGACTGCGTCTGTGCCATAGTCCGAAAGGACTACGCCGGATTTCCCGGTGCGTCCGAACGGCTCCTGCCATAAGGAGCGCGGATGGTGCCGCTAGCGCCGCGCGCTCGGGCCGAGCGCCGCCTCAGTCGCAGCGCGCACGAGAAGCGCATGCACGACCGACACCGGCTTGCCCACGGGCGTGTGGTAGTTGGCCAGCTTGAGGTAGCAGCCCTGCCCGACATAGAGAGTCGGCCCCCGATAGGCGAGCACGCTCCTCCCATCGACCCAGGCGTCGAAGAAACCGTCGGCGCCCGAGGACCAGTGGACGTGGTAGACGAACTCGTACCAGTGATTCTTAATTATCGGGCCCACGGGGAATTGCCGGGTGGGCGAGCCGGGCGCGCCGTTCGAGACGACCGGCCCACCCGAAATCGCGAGCTGGAGTTCGGGGGGCTTGCCCGCCACCTGGATCTGGAAGTTCGCCTGCCCCTCGGAGCCTGTGTGATGGAAGTCGAACACCACGCCCCAGGGCCAGGGATCGGCGCGGGTCACCTGCGGCAGGACATAGTCGTCGGGAAAGAGCAGCGCGTGTCTCCACCACTGCTCCGCTCCCTGTTCGCAGCCGGTCGCATCTGGCGACAACGCGAGGTCGGCACGCTCCGCCGCCCCGCTACCGGCGATGCTGTGGTCGCCGGGCAGAGTCTGGAGGCGCACGCCGGGGACGCCCGCCACCTCCATCGGAGTGATCCGGTCGGACGATTTCGCCTGCGCCGCGAATCCGCAGGCCATCATCCAGGGGGGCGCGAGAGTGCAGGAGAAGGGTGCGGCGTCCGCGCCATGGGTGCCGCCGGCACCCGGCGCGGCCAGCGCGAGGAGCGACGCCGCCGCCCGCAGCCTCATTGCGACGACCCCGGGCTGCGGATTCGCGTGCCGCGGACCGCGGCCGGGACCGATCCCGCGCCGCGCTGCCACAGTGCATCGTAGGCGGCGATGAGGCGCGGTGCCTGGTGGCTCCACTCGAGCTGCGTCTCCACCCGGTGCCGGCCGAACGCCCCCATGGCGGCACGCCGGTCCGGGTCATCGATGAGCTCGACGATCTTCGCGGCGAAGTCCGCCGTGTCGTGGCGGCGCGCATAGAGCGCCGCCTCCTGCGCCGCCCAGCGCCCCTCCGTCAGGTCGAACTGCACGATGGGCTTGCCGAGCGCCATGTACTCGAGCACCTTATTCATGGTCGACTTGTCGTTCATATCGTTGGCAGGGTCCGGGTTGACGCACACCTCGGCGGTGTTGAGCAATGCGAGGAGCTCGCGGTCCGGCACGCGCCCGGTGAATGTCACGAACGGCGCCACTCCGAGGTGCACCGCCAGCGCCCGCATCCGCTCGAGCGACGGGCCGGCGCCCACGATCCCGAAGTGGATGTCGCGCCGGCCGAGCTCGAAGACGAGGTGATGCACCGAGCGCAGCAGCGAGTCGATGCCTTCCTGCTGGCCGATGACGCCGACATAGCCGACGAGGTAGCGCCGCCCGCACTTCAATCGCTCCTGCGGCGGCAGCTGCTGCATGCGCGCGAGGCTTGGCCCGCTGCGCACCACGAAGACCCGCTGCGGATCCATGCCGCCGCGTGCGATCGCGATCTGCCGGTAGGAGTCGTTGGTCGCGATCGA